>Ga0208905_1000317_pt1 | contig 24673 bp, 29 predicted proteins | sample AntAceMetag02UKS_FD_184776 | JGI IMG/M metagenome (GOLD analysis project Ga0208905, IMG submission 184776) | Saline lake microbial communities from Ace Lake, Antarctica - Antarctic Ace Lake Metagenome 02UKS (SPAdes) (version 2) | ecosystem: Environmental > Aquatic > Non-marine Saline and... | reverse complement strand
ATTCGTTTTGGATCAAGAGTGGAGCTATTCTTTCCGCTCGGCACGGAATTTACCGTTACTAAGGGCCAGCACATTCGTGGTGGGCGCACTATCATCGGGAGACTATCATGAGGAAGGTATATATTCTACCAAACCTATTTACTACCGGTAATATATTTTGCGGGATTTATTCATTGTCTCTGGTTTTAAAGGAGATTCCCCAGTATTCCCTGGCTGCTTGGTTTATTCTTCTGGCGATGTTGTTTGATTTTTTAGATGGTCAGGTGGCCCGTCGCTATCGAGCAACCAGTGATTTCGGGGTTGAGTATGATTCGCTGGCCGATTTTCTCTCCTTTGGGATAGTCACCACTATTATCGTTTACCAATTTGTCCTGCATAAATTGGGGGGATTCGGCATTGGGGTGGCATTTCTTTACATAATGTTCAGCGCTCTTCGTCTGGCTCGTTTTAATATTCAGACTGATAAGGACCAGAAAAAGAAGGCTGATTTCAAAGGTCTTCCTTCACCTGTTTCCGCTGGGGTATTACTTACGTTCATTATTTTTATTGAAAAAATATCACTTCCCTGGGAGATGGCGCTTCCAATTTTAATGCTGGTACTCGGCGGGTTGATGGTGACAGGGATAACCTACCCCACGCTCTTAACATTGAAACTACGGAAGAAAAGGCCCTTCATCTATCTATTGGTTATAATCTTACTGCTGGGTTTCCTGCTCCTCTTCCCCCATATAGTCATATTTGTAGCCTTCCTCTCCTATCTGATCCTGGGTTTTTATGATGGGATCAGGCTTGATATCCGGAAGAAAAAGCTGACCCGGCAGGGTGCGATATTGGAAGAGACCGGGTAATTCAGGGTATCAGGATATCCTGATCTGCTGATAACCGGATATCTACTTTTGGAATAATCACTCAATCCATTTGATTCCTCGACTTTGTCAAACCAAAAAGTTGGCGAGAAGCGCTAAGTTCCATGAAAAAAAAGTTTATATTTATTATTATAATCCTGCTTCTGATCGCCGGGATCAGTATCTGGTTTCTAATTTACCGGCCCCAGGCTTATGAGAATAAGATAGTGGCGGCGGTTAAACTTACCGAAGCGGGTGACTGCCGGTCCGCGGTCCCTATGCTGGAGGAACTCTTATCTACTCCTTCGGATACTCCCGTGGGCAGAGAAGTCCGGCTGCTTCTGGCTAGATGCCGAACCGAGCTGAATAATTACCGGGAGGCGCTACCCCTCTGGGAAGAGATTGTCACCTGGGATGATCCAGCATCCGGAGAAGAAGCGGAATTTTACCTGGGCTGGATCGCGGAAGAAGAGGGAGATCAGGATAAGGCGAGGGAAGTGTTGTCCAGTTATCTGAGGAGATATCCGGATTCATATCGCAGCGACCGGGCTCGTCTGGTTCTGGCCCGGATAAATTCAGTTGATGGTGATCTTGCGGAATCCCGTGAACTATTTCGGGAGGTCCTGGAAAGCTCCGAGAATGATCAGGTGACCAGTCAAGCCCGGCAGGAACTGGGGAAGTTAAATTTTACCATTTTCTTCTCTCCGGAGATAGATGAGGATAGCCAAACCTACACCGTTCGATCGGGTGACTCACTTACATCTATCGCCCGTGCCTATAATACGACCCCGGACTTGGTAAAGAAGATGAATCGGATCAGAGGGGAGATTATCCATCCCGGCCAGGTGTTGAAAGTACCGGCATTCAGGTTTTCCGCTGTGGTGAGCAAATCATCTAATACCCTGCAACTCTTCTATGGCGAATTGTTCTTCAAGGAATATTCCGTCGGGACCGGGCATAATAACTGCAGTCCGACGGGAGAGTTTACTATTGTGACTAAATTAATAGATCCACCCTGGATTCACAGGGGAGAGACGATTCCCCCCTTTGATCCACGCAACATCCTGGGAACCCGATGGATGGGATTTGACGATCCCTATGCTAGTTTTGGTGTCCACGGGACAACTATGACGGAGACGGTAGGATCCCAGAGCAGTGATGGTTGTGTTAGGATGATCAATGAACAGGTGGAAGAACTCTTTGTCTTCCTTCCGAGGGGGAGCAAGGTGGTAATTGAAGAGTAATATATACGATAGTATTTATAATGAAAAGTATACCCACACCAAATGACATAGCACCTATTATATTACGCCGGTCCTATCCTTCCGACGCGGAGGGGATCAGAGAGTTGGTGAATCCTCTGGCGTCGGATGGTCTGATGCTTCCTCGATCGCTCAGCTCTATCTATGATAATATCAGGGATTTCCGGGTGCTGGTTGATGGGGATCGAATTGTGGGCAGTGCCGCTCTCCATGTTTGCTGGGAAGATCTTGCCGAGATTAGAACCCTGGCGGTGTCGGAGGAGATCCGGAGCAGGGGGTGGGGGAAGGCGCTGGTTGACGACTGTATCAAGGAATCCGCTGTCCTACGGGTCCCACGCGTTTTCACACTCTCCTTTATGCCGGAATTTTTTAAGCACCTCGGCTTCTCAGAGATAGAGAAAGAAAGTCTCCCCCAGAAGATATGGAAGGACTGTATCAACTGTCCCCACTTTCCGGACTGCAAAGAAGTGGCGTTGATTTATGGGGGGTAGGGAATGGGGAATAGGGAATGGGCAGTGGACAGTGGACAAAAACACCCCGCCCTTTCCTCATTCTATATTCCGCGGTCAGCGACTGCGGCTACAATGTCCCACTGCCTACTCCCCACTCCCTACTGCCCATTCCCGTAGTTTTTCGGAGATGAACCGTACGATTTCCTCCTGGGCGGCTCTCCCATTCCCGGTAGTGGTAATAGGATCACCGAAGGCGATATGGACCGGAATCTCTGGTGATATCTTCCCGAAGTCTTTTATCCATCGGCCGATCCCCCAGGCATTGCTCTTAATGGCGATCGGGATGACCGGAACTCCGGCCCTCCGGGCCAGTTTTACCCCCAGGGAATTGAAGTGAGCGGGAGTAAATACTGGATCCCGGGTAGGCTGAGGAAAGAGCATTACCGAGGATGATTCTTTCAGCCGTTTTACACCCTCCTTAAGCACGATCTCCAGATCCAGGCGTGGGTTCACCCGGGCGACGACGATCGGACGGCGGGCGCCAATCACATCTTTGAAGACAGGATAGGTGAGCAGTTTATCCTTAACGACGAAAGTGATATCGCGATGGGGCTGGATGATACCGGGGAGGAGAAAGGTCTCCAGGACACTCATGTGGTTCCCCGCGAAGACGCAGGGAGAAGGGAGGTTGATAAAAGAATCGATGTTCTCCACGTTTATCTGGATGCCTACCGACTCTAACGCCCGGGCTATTCTCCGGCTGCCCAAAATCCAGCGTTTGTTCGTATATAATCCCGCCTGTGCCGATCGGGAGTCTCCCGCGACGATCCGTATCATCTTCAGATAGAAGACCAGGCCCGGCGTGAGCCGGGCCAGCCATCCAATCTTCCGATCCGGTGAATGATAATCACTATTTACTCTGCGATGATTCATCATACTAAAACCATGAAGTAATCCACCACGAAGAACACGAAGGAAAATAAAATAAACTATAAAATATTTCTGTTTTTTTCAAATTCTTTTGTGAACTTCGTGTTCTTTGTGGTTAAAAAGCCTTTCCGAGTAAGGTCTATCTAAGTTCTGGTTCTGCTTCTGATCAGCAGGATTACTCCCGCTATGATTGCCGGAATACTGAGAAGCTGGCCGATATTGAGCGGGATGGTGAGCTGGTAGGCGGCCTGTCTCATTTTGACAAATTCAATGAAAAATCGGGAAGTGAAGATCGTAATCAAAAATAGTCCGAGTAGTTCTCCGGGGGGGATCCGTTCTCCCTGATTTTTGTATACGAGCAGCAGGAAGATAAATATCAGGAAGTAGACCGCGGCTTCATAGAGCATTGCCGGGTGGCGGAGGAGGAGGTCTCCGCCGGTAGCCCGGGGGAAGACAAATGCCCACGGCAACCCGGAAGGAGTGCCGATGATCTCCGAGTTGAAGAGGTTTCCCACCCTGATCAGTGCGCCGGCGAGAGCGACCGGGATCACGATCCGATCAAGGATCCATAAGAAAGATTGGCCCGGACGTCTCCTTGAATATAAGTAGATGGCTATCATAATACCGATCGCGCCGCCGTGACTGGCCAGACCTCCCTGCCAGATCTGGATAATTTCTCCCGGCCGGCTCAAGTAATAAGCCGGCTCATAGAAGAAACAATGTCCTAGCCGGGCTCCGATCAGTGTCCCTCCCATGATATACAGGAGGAGCGTTCCCAGGTCGTTCTCGGGTTTATTCTCCCGGAGAAATATCCTCCGCATAATTAAATATCCGAGAAAGAAACCCAGAGCGAATATCATCCCGTACCAGCGGATAGTAATCGGACCAAGATTGATCAGATCCGGGGAGCAGTTCCAGTAGATGGTGGAGAGGATAGACATAGTTAGTTCCAGATCTTAAGTTATATGGCGATAGTTAATGGAATTGAGTATATTACATACAACTACTTGGTGCCGAGGCGAATTTTTTTAACTTTAGGCACTTTAGCGCACTTTAGGCACTTAAGAACATTGCCCGAGCAGAACGAGGGCTATGTTCTTATCGTGTTGTCTTAACTACAAACTCCGGAGCATTAATGATATGTTTTTCCACCGAGCAGAGGTTCATTGATCTGATGATGGCGGGGATCAGTTTCTCCGGAAAACCCTCCGGAAGCCGCAGGTCAATTGTCATCCTGATATAGCGTTTCACCTCCGCATTCATGTCGCATCTCATTTGGAGAGAAAGACCTTCCAGGGATAGTTTTCGGGCTTGGCAGAACTCTAGAGCGTAGATTCCGGCGCAGGTCGCGATTGAAGCCAGGAAGAGTTGGAATGGTTCCGGGGCAGCTGCTTCGCCCCCGTTCTTTATTGATTGATCTGTTTTGATTAAGGTTTTGCCGATCAGGGCGTCCACTCTTTTTCCGCCGGGAAATGATACATCAATTATTTTAGCCATTTTATTCTCCACTTTGTTTTTTCGCAAATAATAATGATTGGGCGAAAAATAGCAATATTTTTTCACAGAATTGAGATAATATAATTTTTACGAAGTAAAAATTATGAGCTTCAAAAATGATATTAAAGAGCTAACCGGTTCATTAAAGAGCCACCTACTGGATGCTTGGCTAATAGCCGCTGAATCCCTGGGGAAGATTGGGAACCCATTGACGGTATCTACGTTGATTGAAGTTCTGGATGATGAAGAGAGCGAAGTCCGTGCTCAAGCGGCCCTGGCGTTGGCTACTGAATCATTGCAGAAGATTAAGACCGCCGGTAAAATCGGTGAGACATACCATATATAAAAGTAGTCCCGCACATAATTTATGTGCGGGACTACTTTTATGTTTTGAAACACGATTGATATTTTCTGCTTGAAGCTGATACGATTTTTGTGCACAATAAAATACCACAATAAGATTGCTGAAATATTTTTCGGCATCGCACTATCTATTTATGATAGTTTTTGTTCAAAACTAAATTAATCCCGCACATAATTTATGTGCGGGGCTAATTTAAAAAGGAGAAATAGTATGGCCTTAGACCTGAAGGGAATAGTCTTTGATAATGATAACACGATTGCCAAGATATACCCCAACCCCAAGATTTACTGGCAGGATGTTTTTCTTAAAGTAGTTGAGGAATGCGGAGGATCGGTCCCGGAGGGGAAAGAGGAAGAGTATATGCTTGCCTATTATACCAACAGGGGATTTATCGAGAAACTGGAGACGATCGGCCTCAAGACCAGCATGGATGAGTTCCAGAAGGCAAAGGGAGTCGTAGACGAGAGAGAACGAGTGGCTTATACCAAGGCCGGTAAAGCCGGTCTCTTCCCCGACGCAGTGGAGATCTTCGAGTATCTCGGCGGGAAAGGGATTCCATTCGCGGTTGCCACCTTTACCACCAAGAATGTGGTTATGGAAGGTTTTATTCAGAAACCCGGTGTCCCGCAACCGGTGGGATTTTTTGACTGGAATGACTCCCTCCGTCTTAAACTGGAAAAACCGAATCCCAGGATCGCTCAGATTGTCCTCGACCAGCTGGGTCTGAAAGCGGAGGAGACGGCGATGGTGGGTGACCGGTTGACCGATGTCATTATGGGTAACCTGGCCGGAATGACGACATTTCTGGTGAAAAGAGTTGAAGAGGACAGCCCGGAACTGATTGAGACGATAGAGAAAGAGATAGAGATCGCCCGGAATGACCCCGAGACCAGGATCAAGGTTCCGGATTACCAGATCATCCGGCTGACCGATATGATCCCTATCCTGGAAGGCAGGTAAAAAAGACCACAATAATTATAAACCACGAAGGACACGAAGTTCACGAATGATAAAAAAGAGCTGTTTCATTACCTCACCTTTTTTTTCGTGTTCTTCGTGGTGAAACATTTCGTTGTTCCATTTGAGTTTTTCAAATAGGTCTTAGCCGAAAACGCCAGAGTTTATCAGTTCCATCCTTGATCCCAACCCGGGGGGCGGTAATGATCTGTTCCCCGGGTTTTGTTCCCCCTTCAATTATATAGAGTTCTTTACCTTTGGTTAGATTATCCCCGTTAAGGGAGAGAGTAATCTCCAGCGCCTGGGTCAGCTTTCCGGGGCCGTCCAGAAGACCATTTTCAGTCTTCCGGCTCCGGTTCTTCATCATCCGGTCTAACCCCTCCAGCGGTTCCAGTCCCCGCAGCAGCACCGCCCCCGCCGTTCCATCTTTCTCGGTTACCACGTTCAGCAGATGGTGGACTCCATAGCAGAAGTAGACATAGGCTATCCCGGGTGGTCCGAACATAATCCGGCTCCGGGGTGTGGGCCCCCGGAAGGCGTGGGAGGCGGGATCGCCGGGCCCGGTGTAGGCTTCGGTCTCGATGATCCGTCCGGAGATCTTCTCTCCCTCGATCTCCCGGACCAGTATCTTTCCAAGCAGTTCCCGTGTGACTGTAATAGTGTCACGGCTGTAAAATAAGGATTGTAGTCGTTTCATTATATTGGCTCTTATAATAGAAGTAAAAATGCACAGAATTTGTAAAAGTTCCCCCTACCCGGGCCCCCATTTTTGTCCACGGATTTTTAACCCGCGATGACCGAAGGTCATTTTGCGGGTACACAGATTACTCTGAATGTTTCGCCTTGGCTTGGCGGCGTTACTGTCCACTAATTACACGAATTACACTAATTGTCTCGCCTCGGCTTGGCTGCTGTGTTGACCACGAATTATCTCCCCCCCCAACCTCGGCCCCTTTTAATGAACTACGAATAGCTTCACCGCCGCTTCCCGCCGGCTACTTTCCCAATGCGTCGTTGAAAGTTGAGCAGCCTGCCCGCCATAGTGCTTGCATCCCGAACTTGATTCGGGGCTTTAGCGACGGCTGGTTGAAAGTTGAGCGTTGCCCCGAAATAATCGGGATGCGAGCAAAAGTTCAGCTTTTAAGCCGCTCCCGCCTGCCCGTTCGACGTTTGAAGTTGGACGCTGTGCCCGCCTGCCCGCCGTAGCTTTAGCGAAGGCTGGTTCAACGTTCCCCCGAAATAATCGGGATGCAAGCAGATGTTCAGCATTTAAGCCGCCTTCTGCCGCCACGTTCGAAGTTCGGCGTTCGAAGTTCGACGTTCGATGTTCAGTTTTTAAGCCGCCTTCAGTCGCCCCTTTCGAAGTTCGAAGTTTGGCGCTGTGCCCGCCGTAGCTTTAGCGAAGGCTGGTTCAACGTTCCCCCGAAATAATCGGGATGCAAGCAGATGTTCAGCATTTAAGCCGCCTTCCGCCGCCCTGTTCGAAGTTCGGCGTTCGAAGTTCGACGTTCGATGTTCAGCTTTTAAGCCGCCTTCCTCCGCCCTGTTCGAAGTTCGGCGTTCGAAGTTCGACGTTCGATGTTCTGCTTTTAAGCCGCCTTCCGCCGCCTTGTTCGAAGTTCGGCGTTCGAAGTTCGACGTTCGATGTTCAGCTTTTAAGCCGCCTTCCGCCGCCCTGTTCGAAGTTCGGCGTTCGAAGTTCGACGTTCGATGTTCAGCTTTTAAGCCGCCTTCCGCCGCCCTGTTCGAAGTTCGGCGTTCGAAGTTCGGCGTTCGATGTTCAGCTTTTAAGCCGCCTTCCGCCGCCCTGTTCGAAGTTCGGCGTTCGAAGTTCGACGTTCGATGTTCAGTTTTTAAGCCGCTTTCCGCCGCCCTGTTCGAAGTTAGAAGTTGGACGCTGTGCCCGCCGTAGCTTTAGCGAAGGCTGGTTCGACGTTCCCCCGAAATAATCGGGATGCAAGCAGATGTTCAGCTTTTAAGCCGCTCCCTGCCAATACGTCGTTTGAAGTTCGAAGTTGAGCGCTGTGCCCGCCGTAGCTTTAGCGAAGGCTGGTTCGACGTTCGATGTTCATTTTTTCTGTTCTTCCTACTTCTCCCTACGAAACACCGCCAAAAGTTCCATATGCGGTGTCTGAGGAAAAAAGTCAAAAGGCTGTACGGTCTCCAGATGGTATCTTTCCAGAAGCCACTCGGCCTGGGAGAAAAATGTTTTCGGGTTGCAGGAAGAATAAACCACTCGCTCGGGGTTAATCTCCAGGATACGTTTTACCACCTTCTTGCTGATCCCGGAACGGGGAGGGTTAACTACTACCAGATCAAATCTGCCCGGCCAGTCCTCCCGGTTCTCCACCATCACCCGAGATGCTTTTCCGGCGATAAAGGAGAGGTTTTCGATCCTGTTGATCCGGGCATTTGAACGGGCGTTCTCTATGGCGACTTCATCGAGTTCAATCCCGAGAATTGAATTCGCCCGGGAGGAGAGAACCAGGCCGATTGTCCCGCTCCCGCAGAATAGATCGAGGATATTTTCACTTCCATGAAGATCGAGTACCCGGTGGAGTTCAGGGTAAAATACATTCATGATAAAGGGGTTGACCTGGAAAAATGAGAAGGGAGGTATCCTGAAGGAGAGGTTGAAGACATTCTCTTCTAGAAACGAACTGCCGGTAAGGACTGTTACCCGCTCCGGGATAACGGCGTTGGAGAGACTGTCATTGACGGTATGGATCAGGGAGACGATTCGCTTTTTGGTAGGAAGTCCGTCTAAGGCTGCCCGGAGATCGTCCTCATCGAAATTGCCATCCGATGAAGTTACCAGGTTGACCATAATCTGGTCGGTAAACTTTCCCTCTCTGACCACCAGATTCCGCCAGAATCCCTGGTGCCGATAAGGATGGTAAGCCGGCAAGTCCCTCTTACGCGCGAACTCCATCACCGCGTTCATAATGATGGGGATATCTTCCGAGAAGAGGAGGCACTCTTCCAGCTGAAAGACACTGCGATTCTTATCCCTTCGATGGAGCCCGCAGACCAGTTCTCCTCCGTCGTGATAGAAGGTGAACTCCATCTTATTCCGGTAGTAGAAAGGCTGGGGGGAGGGGATTATCTCCCGCAGGTCGGTCTTGATCCCGGAGTCCGCGAGTAGTCTCCGGTAGGTAGCATCCTTCTCCTCCAGCTGGAGAGAGTACTCCCGATCCTGGAATCGGCATCCCCCGCACTCGCCAAAATGTTTACATATCATCATATTATTTTTTCTCCGAAAAAATAATAGTATGCAAGCATCAAGAAATATTACAGTTTTATTTTAGTCTTATTATTCAAGAAAAGAATAAGAGTGTGCTGATTTGGTGAAGTTGTAGCCGCGGTCGCTGACCGTGGAAACCAGGTCTAGGGGACAGATGGCGAAGGAGACTGGCGGAGGCGGCTCGGAGTGTTTTGCGGACCCCAACGGGGTCCAACGTTTAAGCCCCGGGTTTTACCCGGGGATACATACCATCACACACCCAACCCCCCGCACCCTGAAAGGGTGCAACATCCCAGCCCCGAGTTCTGCCCGGGGATAAGGATACGCCACCCTCCCCATCACCAAGGACCCCAACGGGGTCCCACATTTGAGCCACGGGTTCTACCCGTGGATATGTGTAATCACCCAAAACCCTTTGCCCCGCATTTTGCGGGGCAACATCTCAGCCCCGGGTTTTACCCGGGGGTATATGCCGTCACATCCAAACCCACCGCCCCGCATTCCGCGGGGCAACATACCTGGCTTCGGTTTGGATGTTGAACCCCGTTGGGGTTCTTTTCATGCGGGGGATGGTGTGCGTATCCCAGGGTTTCACCCTGGGCTTGAATGTTAAACCCCGTTGGGGTTCATTATTTTGAGGGGGTGATGATTCGTGTATCCCAGGGTTTTACCCTGGGTTTACATGTTGAACCCCTTTGGGGTTCTTTTCCTTTTGGTCTGATCGAGTATATCCCGGGGATTCTCCCCGGGTTTAAATGTAATACCCCTTAGGGGTATTTTTTAGGACCCCAACGGGGTCCCACGTTTAAGCCCCGGGTTTTACCCGGGGATACATACCATCACACACCCAACCCCCCGCATTCTGCGGGGCAACATCTTCATTCCCAAACATATCGTTCGTTGAATGGAATATTGTGCCGCTTCAAAAATGCCCGATACTCGTCCTGAAAAGATGCGCGCTTATGATGTTCCATCTGGTTGTCGATATATTTCACCACATCATCAACCCGTGATTCACTAACCGAAAATATCCCGTATCCGTTCTGCCAATGAAACTGGGCAAAATCGGGATTCAGATGGGCCCATTCCTGTTTTTTTATCCAGGCACTGCTTTCACGCTTGATTGCCGCCACCACATCGGCAATGGTTTTGGTTCGGGATTGGGAATAAAGGATATGTACATGATCGGTGACCACTCCGATCCGCATCAACGGGCAGCCCTGGTTTTTTAGAATGTCGGTGATATAGGCCGCAGTTTCGTCCCTCATTTTGGCTAATCGAAAAACCCGGCGGCGATCTTTGGTGCTGAAGATCAAATGCATGGATATACGGGCCAATGATTGGGGCATTATCTGCTCCTTAATTCAATGATGTTGAACCCCTTTGGGGTTCTTTTTGGTGTGTGTTAATCGGGTGTATTCCCCAGGGTTTCATCCTGGGTTGAGATATTGAACCCCTTTGGGGTTCTTTTCCTTTTGGTGTGATCGGTTATATCCCGGGGATTCTCCCCGAGTTTAAATGTGATACCCCTTCGGGGTATTTTTGGATCCCAACGTGGTCCCACGTTTAAGCCACGGGTTCCACCCGTGGATATCCAACCCAACCCCCCACCACGTATTTCGCGGGGCAACGTCTCGACTCTGCGGGTTGAGATGTTGAACCCCGTTGGGGTTCTTTTTCTTTTGGTGTGATCGGGGTATATCCCGGGGATTTTCCCCGGGTTTAAATGTGATACCCCTTCGGGGTATTTTTTGGACCCCAACGGGGTCATACATCCCAGCCCCGGGTTTCAACCCGGGGATAAGGATACGTCACCCCCCCCACCACCAAGGACCCCAACGGGGTCCTACATTTGAGCCACGGGTTCTACCCGTGGATATTTCGTACACCAAACAAAAAACCCACCCTGTATTCTGTGGGACAACATCACCGGCTATGTGATGATTGTTGGCGCTGTAGATGGGGTCGGGCTTGGTGTTGGTGTGGCGGTGGGAGAGGGGGTCACCGTTACAGTCGGTTCTGAAGTAGTGGTGGGCGCCGGGGTTGGAGTGGGTGTCATGGTCGGATTCGGCGTTATACTCGGAGTCGGAGTCGGCGTCAGGGGCCGGCAGGGGGGAGCTCCGATGGGGATGTCTCCCGCGCCGCCGAAATATACCCGGGTTACTCCTTTAGCCGCCCAGAGTCCGCTGGTCTCACGGAAGATAGCGATATCGGCGGCGGTCGTCCCGGCATAGTCAGCCGGGACCGGGCCTATCAGCGGCCCCCCCGAAGTATACCCTCGACACCCCTTTCACCGCCCATAGACCACTATGAGGCCGGAAGAGACCGATATCTTCTATGCCGCTTCCGGCATAATCGGCCGGGACGGGCCAGTCGGCGTAATTCCCGAAATATGCCCGGGTCACGCCCCGTATCGCCCAGAGACCGGAAGAGGGGCGGAAGATGGCTATGTCCTTGCCGGACTTAGCCAGGTAATACCCCGGCACCGGCCGGTCATTTGATCCCCCGAAATATGCCCGGGTGACCTCACGGATCGCCCATAAGCCTGAACTTTTTCGGAAGATCCCGACCTCGCAGAGCCCATCCCGGTCATAATCCCCGGGTACCGGGATGTCTGAAGCGGAGCCAAAGTAAGAGCGAGTCACACCTTTAATAGCCCAGAGTCCGGATGAAGGCCGAAAGATCCCGATATCGGAGGTCCCATCCCCGTCATAATCCCCCGAGGCGGGGATGTCGGAGGCGGAGCCGAAGTAAACCCGGCTGATTCCGCGGACAGCCCAGAGGCCTGAGGAAGGGCGGAAGATGGAGATATCGGAAGTGCCGTTACCGTTGTAATCCCCGGAATCAAGGATTAATACCGGGGGTGTGGGGCCGGGAGAAGGAGAGGGTGTTGGTGAGGGTGGAGGATCATAACCTTCAAAAGTCCATAACAAACCACGACTAGGAGGATTAATGTCTGTTAAAATTAATTCAAGATTAGATTCATTAAATGCAGCTCCATTAAACCTAGTATAACAATATTGATTAAATTTCCATTCATTAAGATTTGTAACAATAGTTTGATTTTCACCATCATTCTCAAGGTTGAAGGTGTAAAAACTAGAACTAGTATTAGAAATAGCATAATATAAATTATTGGTTGAATCAAATGTAATTTCATTGTCTCCTAAGTTTGTTATTCCAGCAGCATCTAGTTCATCACTTTCTTTTTCAAGAGTGAGTGTGTTCTTGTTATACTTGTTTATTTTTTTTGGTGGGGGGTCCACATATATAAACATCCCAACCATCATTAAAAGTAACACCCCGAGCTCCAATTCCAACATTTTTTGAATTAATTTGAGTCCCAGTATTTATATTATATACCTCTAATTCTCCGTCACTAACATTAGAAACCGCAACTTGAGGAACCCCATCAACCCTTCCAAAACCAAGTCCAAAATATTCATCTCCTGCTTCAAGATTAAGAACAAATGTTCCAGGGGCACCTTCATAATTGTTTGAGGGATCTACTTTAGAAACAGCATTATTGGGTCCTTCTATAAAATAAAGTTTATTTTTCTAAATTATCATATGCTGCACCAAGTGGGGTTCTACTTTCTGCATAATCAAATGGTCTTACCAATGTAACTGCATCTCCCGGATCAGCAACAGCATTTTTAACAGTTCCAAAAAATAGACTGCCTGCTGCCAGAGTGCCGACAAAAACAACCCCTAACCAGGGGACTTTACACTTTATTTGAGAGAGAGCAGAGTGCGAATGTCCCGCCCCCCTCAGGGGGGAGGGAGAAAGGGAGGGGGGCGAGCAGCAAAAGGCATATTTGGGTTTTGTTCTTGTCATGGTTTACCTCCTCAATAGGTGTCGGGTCTTGGCATTTAACTCAGCTGTTCTTTATGTCAGAGTTGAAACTCTTTCTTCAAGTTCTCAATAACCTCATTCAACAGAGAATTTCTTATATATAAACTGCTGCGTTGAGGGAGTTCGGATAACAAATTTAATACTTCTGAAGGTTTTAAGAGTTCCCTTCGAATAGCCCGCAAAAGAATCCCAATAGTTCCGTGAACATTATAGCCCATTTTTTCAGCTACCAGGCGCGCGGCACAATCATCGGTAAGGAATAATGCCTCGGGATTATTCTCCATAATTCCCAGAGCACTCACTTCTCCCCGATGAAGAGAAAAGACTCGACAGAGGGTATTGAGATCTTCGCCTACAGGTATACAATTTGTCTTCCGGATAAAAGGTAAGTCGGTTTTATTCCAACCATTTGGAATATTGAAAATTATTTCATTCCAGACAGCCTCGGTCAGGATTACTTCTTTGAAATCCTGGAATAAATTTTCGCAACCAAGCTCATCCAGATGAATGACAGGTCCGGCATCACAGACCACCCGACAAATTGAAGATTCATTCGGAGCCATGAAGTCCCCACTCAACATCGTCGCGAATATATTTCTCCATCAATGCTCCGCTGTGAGAGTCTATAAAACGATGAATGGCCACAAAAATGACCTCATTTTCATTTGGAAACCAGCCATCCTTTACAAGGGTAGTTACCTGGTTATAGAGTTGATCCGGTATTTGAGTATTCAGTGTTTTCATTTTGTATTTCTCCCTGAAGATTAATCCCACAAAAATGAAGCGGGTTAAAATTTAATCTGATTCCGACAATTAGAGCCAATTTTCTATATCGACTATTATAGTCTATCCATGGAAACAAGCAAATATATTTTCGAGGGCTTCTTCTTTTTACTCAAATTATTAGACTATTCTCTATTCCCCATTCCCAAAAACATCGTATTCTTTCTCCGCCCCGTAGGGCAACCGTACGGGGATGACCTTTAGGGTTGTAATTGCCAATACAATCCATACAAAATTACTGAGAACCAACTTATATTATGGGTGGAATAAATAGTGATGTTGACTCTACCCGGAAATAGTAATATTATTTCAACGAAAATCAGAAAAAGTGTGAGATATCTTTTTGTGCCGAAAGGTATAATTATATTAATCCTGGTTCAAAACTAAATTAGCGCCTCCAGCGCTAATTTAACGCCAAAGGCGGTAACTTATGAGTGAGAAAGTGAAAACTATTGATAAGACCGATGATAAAAAACCTGTCGTTGGGAAAGAAGATCAGCCTTCACCGATCTCCAGTCTGACCGATATGGTCGATCGGACTGCCGAGCAGATATCGTTTTTGAAGAAGAAGCAGGAAGATCTTCAGAAGGAGAAAGCGGACCTGGAAGAACTCCGCCGCCAGCGGGAGGAACTGGATTCTGTCAAGAGGGAAGTTTTGGTCAACCTGGAGCGGGGGATCGCGGTTCTGGATAAGGAAGAGAGCGAGCTGAAGAGGAAACACTCTTTGGTAAAGATAACCAGGGATGAGTTCGACAGGATAATTACGGAAGTACGCGGAATCAAAGAGAAAACCTGGCCGGAGGAGAACCTGAAAGGGGAGCTGGCCCGGGCGCTGGCAATAGTAGCGAAAGCGAATAGAGGCTATATCGAAGCCCGGGGGAAGATAGATGCGTTGAGTACGCAGTCTGTGAAAGAAACAGAGATTCAGCCAATGTCTGTCTCCGCCCCTCCTGAGAGTCTGCCGGAGAGTCCCGGAGAATTAATCCGCCGGGGCTTCTTTCTTGCCATCCCTGCCGCCCTGCTGGCAATCCTGGTCGCCATAGTGGTTCGCCTGATCTATCTTTTGAAATAACTTTGGTTAGTTAATTGCACCGCAGAGACGCAAAGAGCGCAGAGAAAGAAAATTTGAGGGAATTTATTAAAACTGTCTTATTTCCAATAAAGCTAATGAACAATAATATAATCAATTTATTATGGCAGTTATTTCTAAAGTCCTTCTTTGCGATCTCTGCGTCTCTGCGGTTAAATTAATGTGTGGAGTTAATAGTTATGTTGCTGAGAAAAAGATATTTTCAGTCTCGGATCTCAGGTATCAACCATGAGATTAGCGGTATTAACCGGGAGATCAAGCATCTGGAGAAAGTTTTGCGGAAGGAACAAAGATTTTCCGGCTCCGGATCAGAGGATGAGATTAATAAGAAGACCGGGAAGACTAACCGTGAAGGCGATGATACCCGAAGGTTAGCCAGTTATCTGAGTACGGGGAGTTTTCATAAGATCTCCCGGGATAAGTTCAGGAGTGATCTGGTCCGCCGCCAACGTCTTATGATGGCTGGGGGGATTATTATCCTGATCGCGGTGGGTTTGATACTATGGCATTACCTGGGGTAAAGACCTTCAACTTGGTCTTTCGGTTCCGGTATCCAGAGAGCTTCCTGCCAGCGGCCGTTAGAATTGTAATAGCCTTCGATCCAGATATGACCATCTTTTTTGGGGAGGCGCCAGTAGCCGTCCATCCATCTCCTGCCGTTCCAGTATTCGCGGACCCATTGCAGAGGGGGGTTGACAACCTGATGGGAGTTCATCTTCTTCCAGGAACCGCCCGGATATTCTCCGGCACGATCTTCCATATTGAGCCATAAATACCCGTCCCGGTTTTTCGGACCCCAGTATCCCGGGAAATTGACTTGATCGGTCATCTTGTGGGCATTGATCGGGACCCAGTAACCGGCCTGCCAGGTTCCCGAGTCATCCTGGACAGCATCAATCCATTGGTATCCGTTTCTGATCTGTGGTCGCCAGAAACCCGAGATGATGACGTCTTCGCTGATCGTGATTGCGGGCTCCCATACTGTATTTTTCCGGGGACCGGGTCGAGAGTCACGGTGATAACTGGCGTTGACGGGTATGCTTACAGCGAGTGCCGCTGCCATAATTATCGATACCGATGCAAATAGTTTAAATTTCATTATAAATTTGGGGAATAGGGATTGGAGAATGGTGAATGGTTTCTATAATTCCTAACGCAAGTTTTCTGTTTTAGTGAAACTTATTGAAATTTTAAAGTAGCAAGCTAATATAGAATTTACTCATTAATATTTGCAAGGATGATATTTTGAAAGAACGGGATAAAATTAAAGAAGATCTTGATTTTCAAATTCGGTTTTATGAGGATTTGATTCGGGATGATCAGGATTTTATCGATGCTCTTATTCCTTTGGCCGATGCCTATACCAGGAAAGGTTGGTTTGATAAAGGACTGCGGCTGGATGAAAGACTGGCCGGTTTGAAACCATCCGATCCATTCATCCTATACAACCTGAGCTGTAGCTATGCTCTCTTAAACCAGGAGCAGAAGGCCCTGGATGCCCTAAAGAGAGCACTCGATCTCGGCTATGAAGACCTGGATTGGATGGAAGAGGATCCCGACCTGGCGGCGCTGCGGAAAGTGGAGGGGTATAAAAAACTGGTCCGGAGTTATTTTTCGGAAACGGGGAATGGTGAATCGATTAGCTAGAACTTGCTCGAAAAGCCTTTTTAACCACGAAGAACACGAAGTACACGAAGAATATTGGAGAAAAAACAAGGTTTAGCTCGTTTTTAGAAAATCTTCGTGATCTTCGTGTCCTTCGTGGTTTTAATTAGCTTTTTTACAATTATAGTTTACCCACGAAAAATAACTGAGAATCATTAATTATGCTCGACCCCACCAGCTCATTTAAATTGGTTACCGATTATCTCCCCCGGGGGGATCAGCCCCGGGCTATAGAGGGGCTGGTTCAGGGATTGTGGGAAGGGGAAGAAGACCAGGTTCTGCTGGGTGTTACAGGTTCGGGGAAGACATTCACCATGGCCAATGTCATCGCCGAGGTAAACCGTCCCACCCTGATAATCGCTCCCAATAAGACTTTAGCCGCTCAGCTCTATGGAGAGTTCTCGGAGCTATTCCCTGAGAATGCGGTGGGGTATTTCGTAAGTTATTACGACTACTATCAGCCGGAAGCCTACCTACCCGCCACCGATAGTTATATCGAGAAGGACTCGGCGATTAACGAGCAGATCGACCGGATGCGGCACGCGGCCACCTATTCCCTCTGGACTAGGCGGGATGTTATTATCGTCGCCAGTGTCTCCTGTATCTATGGTCTCGGCTCCCCCGAGGAATATCGGGATCAGGTTATTGAGCTTAAACCGGGCCATGAGTATCCGCGCCGTCGGCTTCTCAAGGATCTGGTTCACCTCCAGTATGAGAGAAACGATCTTGATCTCCATCGAGGCACCTTCCGGGTTCGAGGGGATGTGGTGGAGGTATTTCCCGTCTATGAAAAAGACCGGGTGCTGCGGATTGAATATTGGGGGGATGAGATTGAACGGATCTCATATGTTGATCCGCTCCGTCCGATAAGATCGAAGGAATGCCGCCGGGCGGTTATCTTCCCGGGGAGTCATTATGTCAGCAGCGAAGCAAATCTAAAACGCGCGGCCGTGGCTATTCGCCTGGAACTGAAAGGACGGTTGAAATTTCTCAAAGAGCGGGGCAAACTGCTGGAGGTCCAGCGGTTGGAGATGCGCACCAATTATGATCTGGAGATGATGGAGGAGATCGGGTTTTGCAATGGGATTGAGAATTATTCTCTTCATATTGATAACCGGAAGCCGGGCGATCCGCCGTCCACCCTGCTGGATTACTTTCCTGATGATTTCCTTCTCTTCATTGATGAGAGCCATATCACCGTCCCCCAGATTGGAGGGATGTCCCGGGGGGATCGATCCCGGAAGAAGACCCTGATTGAGTTTGGGTTCCGTCTCCCCTCTGCTCTTGATAACCGGCCCTTGAATTTCGCGGAGTTTAAGGAACGGATCAACCAGACTATCTATGTTTCAGCTACTCCGGCTGAATATGAGAGAGAGCGAAGCGGAGATTCAATAGTAGAACAGATTATCCGCCCCACAGGGCTGATCGACCCCCCGATTCTGGTCCGAGGGGCGGATAATCAAGTGGATGATCTTCTGGCTGAGATCAGGCTCAGGGTGGATAAGGATGAACGGGTTCTGGTTACAACCCTGACCAAGAGAATGGCGGAGGAGCTGACAGAATATTACGAAGGGAAGGGGATTCGGGTTAAGTATCTCCACTCGGATATTAAGACTCTGGCGCGGACCGAGATTATCCGTGATCTCCGCCGGGGGGAGTTCGATGTTTTGATCGGGATCAATCTTCTCCGGGAAGGGCTGGATATCCCGGAGGTATCCCTGGTGGCTATCCTGGACGCCGACCGGGCCGGTTTTCTTCGCTCGGAACGCTCTCTGATCCAGACCTGCGGCCGGGCGTCCCGAAATATTAACGGGACGGTGATAATGTACGCCGGCGGCGAGACGGATTCCATGAAGAACGCCATCTCAGAGACTACCCGTAGGAGGAGAATACAGGCGGAGTATAATGATCAACATGGGATCACCCCGGTATCCATCACCAAAAATATCTCGGATATCATGGGATCCGTCTATGAAGCCGACTACGTCACGATTCCTATAGTTGCGGAAGGAAAAGGAATCTATCTCTCTGGGGAGGAACTGGCCAAGGAACTGAAACGGCTGGAGAAGAAGATGAAGCGGCTGGCAAAGGAGTATAAGTTCGAAGAAGCGGTTGTTGTCCGGGATGAATGGTTACAGTTACAGGAGAGACAGTTGGGTTTGGATATTAATTAAAACCACGAATGACAAAAAATTTAAACCACGAAGAACACGAAAAACACGAAGAACACGAAGAAAAATAAAGAAAATTATGTAATTTTTCCTGTTTTCTCAAATTCCTTCGTGAACTTCGTGTTCTTCGTGGTTAAAAAGGCTTTTCGAGCAAGGTCATGCTAAAAGAAAAAGTTAAATCGTTTCCTGCCCTTCCTGGAGTTTATTTGATGAAAGATGCGGCGGGGAAGGTTCTCTATGTCGGGAAGGCCGGGAATCTCCGGAGTCGGGTCTTGAACTATTTCCGGAGATCGGGGGATAATCGTCCCCGGATTCCCGCCCTGATGGCCCGGGCGGCGGATTTTGACTATTTGGTTACCGATACCGAGAAAGAGGCTCTGATACTGGAGAACAACCTGATCAAGGAGTATCGGCCTAAATATAATGTTGATCTCCGGGATGATAAGACCTACTGCAATCTCCGGATTGATCTCCGTCAAAAATATCCCCGGCCTGTCTTCGTCCGCCGTCCCCGGGATGATGGGGCGCTCTACTTCGGCCCCTATACCAGCGCGAGTTCGGCTAAAAGTACCCTGCGCTGGCTCCGGAAGATCTTTCCCTTCCGATCCTGTTCCGATAATGTCTTCCGTCATCGTAGCCGGCCGTGCCTTTATCACCAGGTTGGATGCTGTCTGGCACCCTGTATGGGTCGGATCTCCCCGGAGGAGTACCGGAAGATATTGGATGAGTTGATTCTCTTTCTTCGAGGGAGGAAAAAAACTCTTCTGACGGCTCTGCGGAGGCGGATGAAGGAGGAGTCGGAGAGGTTGGAGTACGAGAAGGCCGCCCTGACCCTGGATAGGATCAGGGCGATTGAAGAGACGCTGGAGTACCAGAAGGTCAGCCGGATGGGAGCGAAAGATCGGGATATTATCGCGTACGATACCCTAGATCGGGTGAGTGTTTTTCAGATTCTCTCGATTCGGGAAGGGAGGATGAGGGAGGGGAGGACGATAACATTTTCTCATCTCTTCCCTGATGATGGGGAGGCATTAGGTTCATTTCTGGTCCAGTATTATCGTGATGAAATGCTGATCCCCGGGGAGATAATCCTTTCATTTCTTCCCGCCCATCTGCCGGCGGTAATAGAACTGCTGACGGAGCGGCGGGGAAAAAAAGTCAGTCTGGCGGTCCCGGTCCGGGGAGTGAAGAGGAAGTTGCTCGAGCTGGCCCGGAAGAATGCCCGGGCCGCTCTCAGGCAGAAGCTCTCCCAACCACTCCCCGAGGAGGTTCTTCGGGAGTTGCGGGATCGGTTGAAGCTGCGGCGGTTGCCCCGGAGGATAGAATGCTTTGATATCTCCAATCTGGGCGGAAGCTCCGCGGTTGGATCGATGGCGGTATTTCAGGAGGGAAAAAAATCTTCTCCGGATTACCGCCGTTATCGGATCAAGACCGTTGAGGGCCCTGATGATTATGGGATGATCTTCGAAGTACTAAGCCGCCGCTATCGCCGGGCGCTGGAAGACGGAGTCTTTCCGGAGTTGATTGTTGTTGACGGAGGCAAGGGGCAGCTCAACGCGGCTCTCCGGGTTCTGCGGGATCTGGGGATCGACTATCCCGATATTATCGCCCTGGCCAAGGAGAAGCGGTTGAAGACCGGGCGGGTGGTCCGGGATCGGGTCTTCCTGCCCGGGCGGAAGAATCCCGTCTTATTCCGGAGAGGATCACCGGTCCTTCATCTCCTGATGCGGATTAGAGATGAGGCCCACCGTTTTGCTATCACCTATCATAAGAAGTTAAGAAGCAAAGAGAGCTTCGCCTCTCCTCTGGACGGAATCCCCGGCATAGGCCCAGCTATGAAATCCCGTCTTCTCGATAGGTTCCAGAGTCTTGAGGCGATCAGAGGTACTTCCATCGAAAAACTGATGGAGGTCAAAGGAGTTGGCCGAGGCCTGGCAGAAAGAATCTCCGGCAGTCTAAATCTCCTTGGGGGATAAAGTGACCAAAAACCTCCAGAATATATTTTCAAAACTATTTTTCTCCAAAGGAGAAAAATATTGAGGACCGGTATCGCCAATCTCCCTCTTCACTATGGCAAAGCCCCGGCCTGGCTCTTCGGCCGGATGCGGAAGCTGGCCCGGGCTATCATCCTGATTATGGCGGAGGAAGAGGGGCCGGAGGAGATACTCCGGCGGCTATCGGATCCGTTCTGGTTCCAGGCTTTCGGCTGTGTGTTGGGGTTTGACTGGCACTCCAGCGGACTCACCACCACTGTATGCGGGGCGCTGAAGGCGGGATTAAAAGGAACCGAGCGGGATACCGGATTATATATCTGCGGCGGCAAGGGCGCGACTTCCCGCAAGACACCGGATGAGATCCGTCTTCATTGCTCGAAGCTTCGCCCTGACGGGGAAGAACTGGTCTACGCCAGCCGCCTCTCGGCCAAGGTCGACAATACCGCGCTCCAGGATGGTTACCAGATTTATCACCATTCATTTCTATTTACCGATAGTGGGTCCTGGTCGGTAATTCAGCAGGGGATGAACGAAGAGACCGGTTACGCCCGGCGGTATCACTGGCTGGAGGAGGGGATGGAGAGTTTTGTCTCCGAGCCTCACCGGGCGATCTGCTGTGATCGACGGGGGGAGACACTCAACCTGACCGCCCGGGAGAGCACTGCGTCGCGGGATGGGATTGTTAATATCACGCGGCTTACCCCGATAGAGACAATCAAGGAACTGAAGGAGATCACCCGCCTTGATCTGCCCCCCCGACATCATATCCTTCCCCGGGATCTCCTCTCCACCCGGATGATTAAGCTGGTCCGGAAGATAGAAGAGGAGCGTCCCGACTCATTTGAGAGCGCTCTGCTGGTGAGGGGGTTGGGGCCAAAGAGTATGCGGGCATTAAACCTCCTTTCGGAGTTGATCTACGGCACCCGGGCCGCCACCCTCGACCCGGCCCGATACAGTTTCGCCCATGGCGGTAAAGACGGGATTCCATACCCGGTCGACCGGGAGGTCTACGACCGTTCCATCACCCTCCTGGAAGAGATGCTCAATAAGAGCAAGGTGGATTACTACGAGAAGCGCCGGGCCTTTGCCCGTCTATCTTCCCATGAAGATACCTATTTAAACCACGAAGGATGGGAAGAGAAATAAGTAAGGAGAGAGTTCGTTTCTGGAGAAGCAATAAATCTGGAGAAATATTTTCAAAACTATTCTTTTGCAACGCAAAAAAAAATAATGCCGAAGGGGGGACTCTCAGCCGGAGGCTGATGCGCCTCTGGCGCAGAACCCTTTTTCCCGTGAAGTCTCCCTCACATGGTCCTGAACCACCCCGACGTTGTCGGGGCGGAGTGCCATCTGTTAATCTGGGATAGGAACTATGTTTCTGCCAGCCGCAAAAAAAATGGCGCGCCTCATGCGCACCATCTTGAACTCTAACTAAATTTTCAAAACTATTTTTTTGCCTCGCAAAAAAATAATGCCGAAGGGGGGACTCGAACCCCCACGAGGTTACCCTCACATGGCCCTGAACCATGCGTGTCTGCCAATTTCACCACTTCGGCTTTATTATTTTTCTCTGCGGGAAAAATAATAGCTGCTTTAATTCTTTAAAACTATGGTTGCTTTTCAGAAGAAATGATAATCTATGAACTTCCTGTGTTATTGTCAAGGCAAGAGAAGATAAAAATAAGTTTATGATTAAAAAAAGTTGAATTGAAGAGGAGTACTTGCTATACCATATGGGATAAAGCAGAAAATAAACAATGGAGGAATAGTATATGAAGGAAGTTATTCGACGGAGCGCGTGGGCGCTTATTATAACAATGACAGCGGGAGTTATTCTCAGCGCTTGCGGAGAGAAGAGCCCGGAGAATGTTTTGGTTACAGTGGATGATACTGTGATTACGCTGGATGATTTTCAGCGGGAGTGGATGAGACAGCCTCCACCGCAGCCGGGAACTCCGATTGAGAATGTGGATCAATTTATAGATGATATGATCGCGGAAAAACTCTTTATCATTGAAGCCCGCCGCCGGAAGATTGATCAGGAGGAAAAGTTTAAGGCTGAGGTTGAAAAGTACCGTGAACAGTTGATGGTAGAGACCCTCTTAAATCAGGAAGTATTGCAGGTGAAAAACCCGTCTGAAGCCGAGATTGAAAGATTCTGGGATGATAATAAGGGTTCATTTGCTGTCCCGGCCTTGACCCGTTTCAGCCATATACTTATTAAGGGCGCGGAGGGTGAGGAGGAAGATGCGATTCTTTCCCGCTGCCAGGCTGTGAAAGGGCGACTGGAAGCCGGTGAATCATTCGCGGTTGTAGCCGGCGAGGTATCCGATGGGAGCAGCGCTAACCGGGGGGGTGATCTGGGATTTTATCGTCCCAGTCAGATCTCGCCGGAGTTTCAGTCTGCCGCCGAAGATCTGGAGATAGGTGTTGTCAGTGATCTGATTCCTACCGACTATGGGTATCATATTATTGTTGTTACCGATCGAAAACTATCCCGGGATAAGACGCTGGACGAGAGCCGGGAAGAGATTGTAGCGATTCTCCTGGCCGAGAATAGAAAGGCGAAGTTTGACAAAGTTAAGACCAGGTTGTCAAAAGCTACTGAAATCCAGAAGAATACTGATCTGCTCAACCGGCTCAAGTCCGAACAGCGCAAAGCCATGGCGCAAGCCAGATAGCCCTGCTCGAAAATGGATTTTATGAGTTTTTGTTATAAAAAGCAGTATATTCACCACGAAGGTTGCGAAGAACACAAAGAAAAAATCAAATGATGTTCTATAATCGTTTCAGGGTTTTCAAACTCCTTCGTGAACTTCGTGATAAAAATGATTTCTGAGTAAAGTCTAGTTTACTACCTCGATTAATATGATTAAAAAATTATTAACAATTGGAGTCGTTCTCGCTCTGTTTCTTCCTACATCTCTAGCTCTTTCCCAGTCCGATGAGAAGATAGAGGCCAAGGTCAATGATGATATCTTGACTACCAGTGAACTGAATAAGAGGCTTGAACAGGTCTATCGCCAGTATGAACAGACCAGCCGCGGAGAAGAATTGAGATTCAGGAAGATGAGCGCTCGTCGGTCCGCGATTGAGGGATGGATTGAGAATCAGTTGATTTTACAGGAAGCCAAAGGAATGGAGGGATTTCAGATCGATCAGATGGAAGTAGAGAAACGGTTTGATAAGGCCCGGACCGGTTTCGAAACCCGGGAGGAGTTTGATCGGGCTTTGAGAATGGAAGGTCTCGACGAGGCGGAGTATAAAAGAAATCTGGAAGATCAGTATAAAGTCCAGGCTTTAAGATATCAGAAGATCGGCGGGTTCATAAATATATCCCCTGAGGAAATAATGACCTATTATCGGGATCATGGGGATAAATACAGGGATGGAGAGATGGTAAGGGTCAGCCATATATTATTGTCTGCTCCTGAGGGGGGCAGCGACAATGACTCGGTCCGCCGACAGGCGGATAAGATTCTGGACGAGTTGCGCGGTGGAGCTGAGTTTGCTGTACTGGCCCGCAAGTATTCTCAGGGTCCGCGAGCAGAGCAGGGCGGTGA
>Ga0208905_1000316_pt1 | contig 24693 bp, 29 predicted proteins | sample AntAceMetag02UKS_FD_184776 | JGI IMG/M metagenome (GOLD analysis project Ga0208905, IMG submission 184776) | Saline lake microbial communities from Ace Lake, Antarctica - Antarctic Ace Lake Metagenome 02UKS (SPAdes) (version 2) | ecosystem: Environmental > Aquatic > Non-marine Saline and... | reverse complement strand
CTCTTTTTACCTTCATTAATCAAAAGTTCATTAAGATTTGTTTTGGCAGACTTTAAAATATCTTCTAAAAAAGCTACTTTCTTTTCTCTATCTAGTATCTCTGCCATCTTTAATTCAATAATAAACACTATAAAAACATTATTAAACTACAACAACTATTTTCTAAAATATGGTATCAATAGACAAAGAAAAATGCATTGGATGTGGATTATGCGCTAATATCTGTGAAGAAGTTTTTGAATTACAAGGAGATGGAAAAGCAAGTATAAAAAAGAATAAAGATATTCCATGCGTAAAAGACGCAATTGCTTCTTGCCCTGTTAGTGCTATTAGTGAGTAACTATTGTCTCTCAATAATAAATTCCAATAAAAACCTTTATTAATCTCTTAAATTATTATCTAATATGCAAGAGGTAAAAGAAGGAATTCAGGAAAATCCTGTTCCTAAAAAAGAGGAGGAAGAAAGCTCTTCAAAACCCGATTTCATAAAATGGTTTTCTGAATTAAATAAAGATTCTGGAAAATATGCTGGTGGAAAAGGAGCTAACTTAGCAGAAATCTACAATCTAAAAGTTGCAGTACCCCCCGGATTTGTTGTAACAGCCCAAGCATATGATTATTTTATTAAAAAAGCAGGTTTAAATAAAAAAATAAGTGAAATCCTTAGTAAAATAAATTACGAAGATACTGCACAATTAGCTGAAAGCACAAAACAAATTAGAGAATTAATTGAAAATGCAAAGTTTCCAAAAGAAATGCAAGAAGAAGTTCTTGAAGCATACGATCATTTAGATGTTCAAGAAGAAGATTTTAGAAAAAGCGAATCTGTTGTAGATATTTTAAAGACTTCTCGAGAACCTTTGTTTGTTGCTGTAAGAAGCAGTGCTACAGCCGAAGACCTTGCAAACGCGAGCTTTGCAGGACAACAAGATTCTTTTGTAAACATAAAAGGAAATGACAATTTAATAACACACATAAAAAAATGCTTTGCTTCTTTATACACTTCAAGAGCAACATATTATAGAAATAAAAAGAAATTCAAACATGAAGATGTAAGTTTAGCTGTCATAATCCAAAAAATGGTTGATTCTGTTAAATCTGGTGTAATTTTTTCAAAAGACCCAACTCATAAAAAGGATAATATAGTAATTGAAGCTGTATGGGGTTTAGGAGAAGGTATAGTTTCTGGAGCTATTACTCCTGATAAATATGTGCTTTCTCAAAAATTAGAAATTATTGATATAAAACCTGCAAACAAGAAAATTGCAATAACTAGGGATGCAGGAGGAAAAAAAGTTACTGTAAAACTAAGAGAAGAAAAATCTAATCAACAAGTTCTCAAAGAATATGAAATAAAGAAATTAGCTGAAATAGCAATCAAATTAGAAAAACACTATCAAAAACCACAAGATATTGAATTTGCAATTGAAGGAGAAGATATAATGATTGTTCAAACTCGCCCAATAACAACTATTGAAACAAGAACAGAAGGAAGTGCAGAATTAAAAGGCGAGGCAATTCTCTCAGGATTAGCTGCTTCTCCTGGAATTGGAGTTGGAAAAGTAAAAATAATAGAAAATTCAGCAGACCTTTCTAAAATAACTCAAGGCGATGTTTTAGTAACAGGTATGACAAATCCTGATATGGTTGTAGCAATGCAAAAATCAACTGCAATAGTCACAGATGAAGGAGGCTTGACAGCTCACGCAGCAATTGTATCCCGAGAAATGGGAATTCCTTGTATTGTTGGAACACAAGAAGCAACCACCAAATTAAAAGAAGGAGAAGTAATAACAGTAGATGGTACAAATGGGAAAGTATACAAAGGAAAGGTTGCAGAAGCAAAACAAAAAGAAGTTTTACCTGTAACAGCACAAACAAAAACAGAAATAAAAGTAATAGTTGACTTGCCTAGTTTTGCAGAACGTGCTTCAAAAACAGGATTAAAAAAAGTAGGTTTAACAAGAATGGAAGGAATAATTGCAGAATCAGGAAAACACCCCCAATATTTTTTAGAACAAAAAAAGATACAAGATTATGAAGAAGTAATCTTTAAAGGAATTCAAGGTATTGCAAAATATTTTGAAGAAATGTGGATTAGAACTTCTGATATTAGAAGTGATGAATTTCAAAATTTAGAAGGTGCTCCAAGAGAAAAAGAAGCAAATCCAATGTTAGGTATGCATGGAATTAGATATGGTTTAAAAAATCCAGATGTTCTTAAAGCAGAATTAAAAGCTTTAAAAAGAGTTGCAGATGAAGGAAAAACAATTGGTCTTCTTTTACCCCAGATTATCTCAGTAGATGAAGTAAAAAAAGTTAAAGAATTATTAAAAGAAATAGATTTTCCAAAAGCAAAGGTAGGTATAATGGTTGAAACCCCTGCAGCAGTGCAAATAATTAATGACTTATGCAAAGAAGGAATAGATTTTATTTCCTTTGGAACAAATGACTTAACCCAGTATCTTCTTGCTGTAGATAGAGGAAATGAACAAGTTCAATATATTTACAATGAATTAAATCCTGCTATTCTTTATCAATTAGAATTTGTAATAAGAGTTTGCAAAAGAAACAAAGTTCAAACAAGTATTTGTGGACAAGCAGGAAGTAAAAAAGAAATGGTTAAATTCTTAGTTGAAAAAGGAATTGATAGCATAAGTGTAAATGCAGATATTGCAAAAGAAATTGCAGAATATGTTGCAGAATTAGAAAAAGGAAAAATCAAAGGAACAGACCAGGAACCAAGACAATACGAGTTAAAGAAAAAAGAGGAACAAACTCAAGACTCGCCGAACACAGTCGCTTCGCCTAAAGAACCTCAGCAATATCAACCTGAAAAGAAAATGGTTCAAGACAAAAAAAATATTGATAATAAAAAGTTAGTTGATGAAAATGATAATGAGTTAAAATCTGCTGAAAATAACATTAATAATAAAAATAAGTTTGAAGGGGAAACACCAAAAGAAGATTTTGTAAAACCTCAAAAAATACAAGAAGATATTAAAGCAATTGAAGAGGAAAAGCAAGAATATGAAAAAAACCTTAAGGATGGAGAAGTTAAAGAAAACCTTGAAGATGAAAAAGTTAATGATAAAAAACCAGTTAGTGAAAATAGTAAAGATGATAATGTAAGTGAAGAAGTATCTGAGCCTAAGGGTGGGTTGGGTGGGGAAGCCCAAGAAAAACCCCCAGAAATTCCAGGAATTCAGAATCTTCCAAAAGAAAAAGTAGAAGAAAGTATTAAAACAATTGAAAAAGAAAAGCAAGAATACCTAAAAGAACACCCAGAGGAAGAAGTACCTACACCAAAGGGTGGGTTGGGTGGGGAAGCCCAAGAAGAATTTGACAAAGAGCCAGAATTTAAAGACGAAAAAGAAATAAATAAAAAAGAAGATGATGAAGTTTTAGATATTTTCTAAATATTTATAAATCATAAAAGCTTGTTAAAAACATGGTAAAAAAAGTTGTGGAAAAAAAGAAGGCTTCTAAGAAAAAAACCACTCCTGTAAAGGTAATTAAAAAAACAGTTACAATAACTACAACACCTCATAAAAGCAAAACAAAACCAAAGAAGAAAATTACAAAAAAAAGAAAACCTACAATGAAAACTCCAAAAATATCAAAAGATGATACTAAATTAGGAAGAGTATTAATTGAGAATTTTATTGGTTTACAAAAAGTAATGGTAAATTTATCTGTAAAATTTGATGATTTATCAAACAAAATATCCAAACTTCTAGAATTATTTGAAATCTCTGCAAAAGCTTTAGCTGAAAAAGATTTAACAGTTGAAAAAACTGCAAGAGATGATACTCAAATCATGAAAGAAATGGGGAATCTTTCTGAACAAAACAAAGTAATTGCAAGAGGACTAACATTAATGCATAATAAATTATCAGAAGAGCCAGGACACCCTATAGAAAGACAACCTCAAATGCCCTTCCCAATTCCTTCAAGAAACTCTCCAATGCAACACCCTATGAAAAGACCCACTGCTAACCCAGAAAAAAGAGTCGCACCAAATAAAGGTCCCATAGAAGGTTATCAAAAATCAATTGCTTCTGAGCCATTTAAGAAACTTCCAACATAGAGATGTTAAAACAAACCTCTAAAGAATTTAGAAAACTATTTTTACTAGAATTTACAAAACAATTAATTGATGCCTATGCTCCTGAAGATATTGCTAAATTAGAAAGAATCCTAAGAAAAGAAAAGAAAGAAGGAACAACAATACAGCAAGAATCAAAAGAACTTGTAAAGAGCATAATCCATGAAAAAGAAAAAGAGTTAAAATTTTTAGGAAAAGAAAAGACTCCTTTAAAAAGAAAGTTAGATTTTAAAAGAAATTTATATTCTTTAAACAGAATAAAACCTGTTTTAAGAATCCCAGAAACAAGATTACCTCAAACTTTTCAATATCTTAAACCAACTCCAACAAACACTGAGATAGATTTAGGAAAATTAAATGCTTTTGTTCAAGATCCTTTAGTAAAAGTAATAGCATGTAATGGACCAGATGAAAACATAGTAGTTCATGGTTCAATGGGAACAAAACCTACAAACATTATTCTAAAAAAAGAGGAAATTGATGAGATAATAAAAAGATTTGCAGAAGCTGCAAAGATTCCTCAAGAGGAAGGTATTTTTAAAGCAGTTTTTGGGAAATTAGTTCTATCTGCAATAATTTCAGAAGCAGTAGGTTCTAAGTTTGTAATAAGAAAAATAATGTACGCTCCAAAATATTATTAATCAATAGGAAAACTATCTTCACCTGTATCTTTTTGTTGAGGAACACTTGCTTTTCTTAAAAGAGTAGCAGCAATATTTTTCAACCATTTTGTTCTATCTGCTTCCATTTGTAATTCACGAATCTTTTCATCCATAGGATCATCATAAGAATATTCAATCTTGTATTCTCTAAGTTTATATCCTATCTTAAGCCGTCCATTATCTATTTCAGACCTTATTTTTTTAATATTTTCTTCTCCAAACTCATTAATAAGAATTGCTCTTTCTGCTTCTGTTAAATCAATTCCACTAAGAACTACAATTTTTTGATTTAATATTTGATTCAAAGTTTCATTGATACTTTTTATTTCAACAGAAATTTTTCCTTCTGTTAAGTTATCTAATAAAAAAGTAATCTTCTGATTATTATATCCTAAATCAATGTTTTTTTCTTCTGTTGACAAAATTAAATTTAATTCAGAAAAGTCCATCTTTAAAATTTTTTCTTCTCCTGCTAATAACTCAAGTTGTGAAAGATTCTTCCAAGATTCTTGACTTCCATTAATGATTTTTTCTTTTACATCCCCATTTCTAAAAATCCTTGATATCCTGCCACCTTTATGGAAATAGGTTATATTATCTAAAGTAAAATCTAGATTATAAGGAAGATAAGATTCAACTCTAACTTCTATAATTTCCCTGCCCAAACCAATTGATTCTAAAGAATTTAAAAATTGTAAGGATACAATATTATTTCCTTGCTGATCTTGAATTAAAACTGTTTGATTATCTTCTGAATAAATTAATTCAAAAACAGTTTTTCCAGAAATACTTCCTTTCCCTAAAAAAGAAACACCAAAAGCAAGTAGTGATATAACTAAAATACCCAAACCAATCCAAAGAAATTTTTTATAATCAATCTTTTTACTATGTGTCCCACGATATTCAGAAACAACTTTTCCATCTACCCTTTTACTATGATAAATATAAGGACCATAAACTTTCCCTCCTCTTTTTATATACTTCTTATAAGCCATTTTGTAAGTAACTAAAATGTAAGTAACTAATAATTAAAATAAAAAGCTGTATTTAAATGTTGCTAAGAGTTATATTATTGCTCTGCTAAAAAAATGCCACAAAAAATAATTAAATAGTACAATCAGGATCAGGATCAATTAAACTAGCACAACACTCACCAAAATTTTCCCAAATCTGATAATCTTCTCCGATTATATTTAAATAATCTAAAGGTGCATCATCTGTAATAATAGTAAGAATGACATATGCATACATATCATCGCCAGGCTTAGTATCACTAATAGGGTAACAATAAGGATTTACTAAACCTGGAAGAGCAGCAAAGTTCCAAGCATAAGAAGACTCATTTAAAAGATTATCTCCACTAAAAAGTTTATTCACATTTGGAGGACCAGACCACATTACAGTTCCTGAATTAATATAAGTTATCTCTGTGCAAACATTTTCAATACATTCCCAATTAGGATCTCCTCCATGCTGTTCTGGACAAGTTCCTGGAGGAACAGCTAATTCACTACAATTCACAGGAACTTCACAATTATTTGTTACATTATCACAATTAAATCCTGCACAAGTTACAGCAGGGTCTTCTGCAACACAATCATCAGGAACACACATATTATTAATACATTCATCTGTTCCTTCACAATCTCCACAACTTTCTCCACAAACAGGGTCAAGCCCGCATTCTAATCCAGTACAATTAGGAGTACAATCAGGGTCTTCTCCAGAATCGTCTCCACCACCAGGAGTTCCAGTATAATCAGGATCTCCAGTTCCTAAATCTCCTGAATCAGATGTAGTAGTATCTTTAATCTCACCAGTTGTTTCTTTTCCAGATGAAGTTTCAAATATTGGAGCAATTGAAATACTTGTGATTTCACCAACAGCTAAAGTACTTAAACTAAATGTAAAAGTTTGCACACCTAATTCACCTAATGTAGTTTCTCTTGTAACAACAACTGAATTATCTCCATCACTAATAACAAAATTTATCCCAATTAAATCTCCTTCTCCAGAATTTCTTTTAACAGTAACACTCAAAGTATCATCCTCAACAGAAGCTTTTGTTATCTCTAAATCAAGAGTTAATCCTGTTAAAGTTATTTCATCGCTTCCTTTATCAACTATATTTTTAACAACAACCCACACAATACCAACTGCTACAATAGCTAAAAGAATTATAATTAAAGTAGTTACAACAGCAGACATCCCTCTCTCATTATACATAAATTACAAAATAAAAAGAAATTTATAAACCTTTTTAAAACCAATTAAAAATTATTGAACTGGTTGAGCTGGTTGATCTGGTTGAGTTTGTGCTATTTGACCTTGTAAAACCAAAACTTGATCTTCCCCTAATGGAATCTGCGCATAACCAGTTTGTTGAATTTGAGTCCAAACACTGCTCAAAAGATCTGATTGTCCTTGATAATATCCTTGAGAATATTTATCAACAACATATCCTGTAACAGCAGGTCTTACTGCAAAAGCATAAAGAACAGCTAAAGCAAGAAGTACAATCACCAAAATCAAAATTCTTATAACTAATTTATTTTTATCTGCCATAATTTATTTACATAAATAGTCTTTATAAATTTTTTGGAAATTTAACATATAGTTACTATCTCAACCATTGTAATAACATCTTTCCAAACAACATCTCCATTTTCTTCTACAGATACAGAAATAATGTCGCCAGCTTCAAATTTAACAATGTCTTCTGACTGAACATCATAATCTTTTTTAACACCTTCAGAATCTCCAACAAAGCTATTTCCAAACTCAACTGCTTCACCATTTCTATAAATTACAATTTCTATTTCTCCTTCTCCCCTAACAATTTCTAAATTAGTTGAAATACCTGTAATACTTCCATCCCTCATCATAACATAACCTTTTTCTAAACTTGTTTCAACGCCTGTTGCTGTCTTTAAGAATTCATCTTTGTTTTTCATTTCTCCTTCATATCCAAAATCTAAAACTAAAACTTCTCCAGTTGTTGAAGCTGTTGAAACTCCTTCAAACAATTCATTTGAAGCTGTAATAACATAAATAGGCCTATCTCCACCAATACCAATTTCATAAATAGCTAAATTAGTATCATCTATATTTTCTATTTCTATTGCAGCAGGCAAATTATTATAATCAACTAATTCTACACTTGTTATGTTCTCTTCTTAAATCCCTTTTTTTAAAACAACATCTTTTACAATCTCTTTGACATCATCTGTTAAACCTATTGTCTCTGCAAAAACTCCTGAAGCAGTTAATAAAATTCCAAATACAAAAATAATAAATACTCTCTTCAAAAAAATATTCTTTTTCATCTCCTTTACAATCTAAAGAATAAATTATCATATTTAAACATTCTGTTAAATTTAAAAATAAAAGAAACATCTAAAAATCATGAAAGACAAAATAACCAAAGAAAAAGTAGAGAAATATTTTAAGCTAACTTCAACAGCTTTAGAAAAAGCAGAAAAAGCAATAATTTCAGGAAAAGAAGATTATGCAAAAGAAATAATTGATATGGTTTCAAATTATCTTTCAGATGCTAAACATTTTGAAGAAAAAGGAGATTTAGTAAATGCATTTGCAGCATTGAATTATGCCCATGGTTGGCTTGACGCAGGTGTTAGACTTGATGTTTTTAATGTTAAAGATGATAAGTTGTTTACAATAAAATAAACATCAAAAATAATCTACAAAAGTTCCTTCTTCATCTAAATCATTTCCTTTATGTTTTATAACCCCAATAAAATCCCTTCCATCTTCTAACCATTCATACATTTTCTTATCTCCTAAATTTGAAGGCACTTCTTTAACTTTGGCTAAAGGAACAGAATAAGGAATTCCTTCATCACTTTTCTTTGCTATCCCTTTAAATTTTCTAGCAGAATAAATATAAACATAAAAATTATCTGGGTTTGGCCAATTAGAAAAAGTTCTTCCTTCATTATCAAATAATATAACTCCTCTTAACACAAGACCAAGAGGCTCTATCCCAGTTTCATCTATTGTTTCTCTCACACAAGATCTTAATCTTCCTTTTGGATTATTCGAACCTTTCTCATCTTTTTCCAACTTTCCTCCAGGAAGTGTAAAATATCCTGAATTAGGATCATCTTTTCTTTCACCTTTTTTAATCATTAAGACTTTTCCTTTAGAAACCAAATAAATCATTGTCCCATATTTCATATCTTTAAAAAAAGTAAATTATTTATAAAAACTATTGTGATTCAACTATTTAGATGAAACATCTATTAAACAACATAAATTCTTTTAAACATTATTTTAATAATAAAATCATGCCTTGTGATAACTTTACAATAAACAATAATGGAAAAGCGATTGTTGAAAATGTTGAAGACGTGGGTGATTTAAAACTTTCAAATAAAAATCTAAGTATTTTAAAGCTTTCAGATGGAAACTACCTCTTAAATAAAGAATCTATTGCAAAGTTAAGAGATTATACAAAACAAGATTTAGAGGAAAACCCCATATACCTGGTAGTAGGACAGACTAGGGAAAGAGACAAAGGAATTGCATCAAGAATAAGTGATTTAGAAAAATTAAATGGAATTGTCAAGGAAGTTAAAAAGTATTAAACAGAATCTCTATACAAATAACTTAAACCTTTTTCTCCAAACAACTTAAATCTCTAAAGAAAGTAAATTGCGAATAATTAAAAGCAGTTCTTGTTTCAAGCATTCCTGCAAGAATATATTTTTCCTTAAATTCGACATAAGTAATCCTGTTGTTTGAATTTACTTCATGAGAACTATAAGCAAGATCAGCAGATTTTATCACAAAATAAAAATCCTCGCTATTTTTTAATTTGCTTTGGACATGTTCTTTTGTATTTATAAAAAGTTCATCCATTAGTTCCTGAACATCTGAACCCATCTCTCTTAAAACAGATTTAGGAATTTTCATTAATTTAACCATTAACATCTGTCTTTAGATAATTTTATAAGATTAATTATAGTATAATATACATGAAGAAAAAGGTGATTGTATTAAGTCTTGGAGGAAGTTTAATAATCCCAGATAAAGTAGACATAAAATATCTCAAGGAATTCAAAAAAATTATTTTAAAAAATACAAAAAGATACAAGTTTATAGTTGCGTGTGGGGGAGGAAGTGTTGCGAGAAAATATATTTCTGCATTAAGAGAAGCTGGATTAAAGGAAAAATTTCAAAGTTTCTCAGGAATAGGTGCTACAAGAATGAATGCAAGATTTATGAATTATTTCTTTAAAATAGACCCTGAAAAAGGAATTCCACATTCAAAAAAAACTCTAAAGAAATATCTTAAGAAAAGAGATGTTGTTTTTTGCGGCGCATTAGAATATAAACCAAATCAAACATCTGATTCAACTGCTGCGCAAATTGCAAGAAAATACAAAGCTCCATTTATAAATTTGACAAACGTAAAAGGTCTTTATGATAAAAATCCTAAAAAATACAAAAATGCTAAATTCATTAAAAAAATTTCATGGAAAGATTTTGATAAAAAAGCAAATGAAAGCAAATTCCAACCAGGACAACATTTTGTTTTAGACCAAACAGCTTCAAAAATAATCTTAAAAGAAAAAATCCCTACATACATAATTGGCCAAGATATAAAACAACTAGACAATATATTAAAAAGTAAGGATTTTAAAGGAACTCTTATCAAAGGATAATATGAAAAACACAATTCTAATCCAAGATACTGATTTCAACAAAATAAGAAAAAAAATAAAAGAAAACCCAACAAAAACAATTATCTTCTCCTCTGACAATGACGAATTAAACAGAAAAATTTTAGAAAAAGAAAAAATAAATGTCTTGCTCTTAAATCAAACACAAAGAAAAGATAAGTTTAAACAAAGAAATTCTGGATTTAATCAAGTCCTTGCAAAAATAGCAAAAAAGAAAAATATTACAATAGGAATAAATTTAGATGAAATATTAGAATCAAAAGGTGAAAAGAAAAAAGATATTTTAGCGAGAATAAAACAAAACATAAAACTTTGTAATAAACAAAAATTAAAAATAGATTTTATTGCTCTAAAAAAAGAAAACAAAAGAGATATCTATGACCTAAAAGCACTAGGTTTAGTTCTTGGAATGCCTACTTGGATGGTTAGTGAAATTGGGAAGTTTTTTTAATGCAATTTCATTCAGATTAAAATGGATACAAAACGATTAATTGAATCTTTAAGTCCTAATGAAAGAAAAATACTTCCTTATCTTGAAGAAGACATAAACAATATTTGCGAAAAAACAAACTTAGATAACACTTCTGTGCTAAGAGCTTTAGAATATCTTCAAAATAAAAAAATAGTTGAACTAAATTTTGAAAAAAAGAAAACAGTTGAGATAGGAATTAATGGAAGTTTATACAAATCAAAAGGATTACCAGAAAGAAGATTATTAAATCTTTTAGATAAAAAACAGATTATTCCTCTTTCAGAAGCTCAAAAAGAAAGTAAGTTATCAAATGACGAATTTAAAGCATCTTTAGGAGCTTTAAAGAAAAAAGTATTAATTGAATTAAAAAATGGAAAAATAGTATTTAACGCTAATAAAGAAGAAATCTCTAAAAAAAGTTTTGAAGAATCTTTAATTGAAGCCCTACCTTTAGATTATGAATCTCTGTCTCCTAAACAACTTCATGCTTTAAAATCTTTAGAAAATAGAAAAGGAATTGTACAAATAAAAGAAATAAAAATTCCACATTTTAAAATTACTGATTTAGGGAAAAAGATTTTAGAATCAAAAATAAAAAAACAAGAACTTATTGAACAATTAACCCCTGAAACATTAAAAAAAGATTCACTATGGAAAGGGAAAAAATTCAGAAGATATGATATTCTATCTCCTCTTCCTGCAATCTCTGGAGGAAAAAGGCACTTTGTCAACCAAGCTATAGATTATGCTAGAAAAGTTTGGACAGATATGGGGTTCAAAGAAATGTCAGGAGATTTAATTGTCAGTTCTTTTTGGAATTTTGATGCACTATTCACTGCTCAAGACCATCCTGTAAGAGAAATGCAAGATACTTTCTTTATTGATAAAGAAAAACCTCTTCCTGATAAAAAATTAGTCAAAGCTATAAAAGAAAGTCATGAAAAAGGAGTTGCTGGAAGCAAAGGATGGGAATATGACTGGGAAGAAAAACAAGCAAAAAAAGTTGTGTTAAGAACTCATACTACTTGCCTATCTTCACAAACACTTGCAAAATTAAAAGAAAAGGATCTTCCTGCAAAATTCTTTGCATTAGGAAAATGTTTTAGAAACGAAACAATTGATTGGAAGCATGGATTTGAATTTAATCAAACAGAAGGAATTGTAATTGATGAAAACGCGAACTTCAGACATTTATTAGGATATTTAAAAGAATTTGCAAGAAAAATGGGGTATGAAAAAATTAGGTTCCGCCCTGCTTATTTTCCATATACAGAACCAAGTTTAGAGGGGGATGTTTGGGATGAAGAAAAAAAAGAATGGGTAGAATTAATTGCGGCTGGAATATTTAGACCTGAAGTTACAAAACCTTTGCTTGGAAAAGCAATTCCTGTTTTAGCATGGGGCCCTGGTTTTGATAGAATGATAATGAAAATCTTCGGAATAAAAGATATAAGGGATTTATATAAAAATGATATTAATCAATTAAGAAAAATGAGGTTTTTAATTAAATGATAATTAAAAAAGCAAATAAAAAAGACTTAAAGAAGATTGCAAAAATAATGATGGAAGAATTTTCCAAGCCTCCATTTAATGAAAAAAATCCTCTCAAAGATATTTTAAAAAGTTTAAATTTTTATTTGAAAAATGCGGAGATATTTATTATATCAAATAAGGAAATCTTAGGATTAATAATATTCCAAATTGAACAATGGTGGGAAGGAAAAGTAATTATTGTGCAAGATTTGATAGTAAAAAAAGAATTTCAAAAAAACAATATTGGAAAAGAATTAATGAATTTCTTAGAAAAATATGCTCATAATAAAAAAATGAAAAGAATTTATTTTGAAACAAATAAAAAAGCTCCATCAATTAATTTTTATAAAAAAATAGGGTATAAAATAAATAAAGATAGAATATCCATGAGTAAAAAAATAATTTAAATGGCAAATATAAAAATTCCAAGAAAACAATTTGAAAAAGACATAGGAAAATTAGATGAAAAAATGCAAGATAGAATTGCTCTATTTGGAACAACTCTAGAAAGTTTTGATGACAAAGAAATTGAATTAGAAATTTTCCCAGATAGACCAGACATGTTATCTTATCAAGGATTTAAAAGAGCCTTTTTAGGATTTCTTGGGAAAAAAACAGGATTAAAAAAATATAAAATAAACAAACCTGAAAAAGATTACAAAGTTGTTATTGATTCTTCTGTAAAAAATATTCGGCCATATACTGTATGCGCAATTGTAAAAAAATTAAAACTAGATGATGAAAAAATTAAAGAATTAATAGAAATCCAAGAAAAATTACACACAACTTTAGGAAGAAACAGAAAAAAAGTTGCAATTGGAATTTACCCTTTAGAAAAAATCAAACTTCCTATAACTTACAAAGCATTAGAACCTGATAAAATAAAATTCCGTGCTTTAGAAACAGACAAGGAAATGTCTGGACTGCAAATTTTGCAAAAACACCCTACTGGAAAAGATTATGCTCATCTTTTATCTGGAAAAGCTAAATTCCCTATCTTTATAGATGCTGATAAAAACATTTTAAGTATGCCTCCAATAATTAATTCTCATTTAACAGGAAAAATAACAGAAAACACAAAAGAGGTATTCATAGAATGTTCTGGTTTTGATTTAAATGTTCTAAAAAGATGTTTAAATATAATTGTAACAAGTTTAGCAGATATGGGAGGAGAAATTTATGCAATGGAACTCAAATATAAAAAGAAAATAACAACCCCTAATTTACATGCTGAAAAAAGAAAAATTTCCTTGGAAAACACAAATAAATTACTAGGTTTAAATCTTAATGAAAAACAATTAAAAAACCTAATCGAAAAAATGGGCTATGATTATTCTAAAGGGAATGTAGAAATTCCTGCATGGAGAACAGACATACTTCATGAAGTTGATTTAATTGAAGATATTGCAATTGCATATGGTTATGAAAATTTTATTCCAGAGATTCCAGAAGTTTCAACAATTGGACAAGAAGATAAAAAAGAAATTGTAAAAAAAAGAATATCAGAAATCTTAGTTGGGCTAAATTTGTTAGAAGTTTCAAATTACCACTTAACAAATAAAAGAGATCAATTCAAAAACATGGGTTTTTCTAAAAAACAAGAAAAAAATTATGTAGAAGTTGAAGAATCAAAAACAGATTATACAATCTTAAGAAAAGATTTAACTCATTATTTACTAAAAGTTTTATCTAACAATATAGATTCAGAATATCCTCAAAGGATTTTTGAGCTTGGGAAAGTTTTTGGACTTAGTGAAAAAGAAATTAAAGAACCTGAAAAACTTGCAGTTGCATTAGCTCCTGGAAACTTTACAGAAATTAGGCAAATTTTAGAATATATTTCTAGAATGTTAAACATAGAAATTAAGTTAAAAGAAACAGAAGATACCCCTAATTATTTCATAGAAGGAAGAATTGGAGAAATCACATTAAATAATAAATCAATAGGATTTGTAGGTGAAATTCATCCAAAGATTTTAAAAAATTGGAGAATAAAAATGCCTGTTGCTCTTTTTGAGATTAATTTAGAAGAAGTTTTTGGGGAATTAGGATAAGACGCTCTATCTGGGCGTAGAAATAATGCAGGCTAAAATCATTAGGGGAATTAAATTATTCTTCAATTAATTTCTTTATAAGAGAAATAGCCTTTGATAAATCCTCTTCTATAACAAAATCTGCATATTTTTCTATTCCTTCTTTTGGATTTATTGCAATACTTTTAGAAGCAAATTCAAATATAATTTTATCCGCAGGAGAATCTCCTATTGCCAATATATTTTCTTTTTTAATTCCCAATTTATCTAATATGGCCTTAGAATCAATTAATTTAAAATTATGCCCTGAAAAGTCTTCTTCAGAAATAAAATCAATTTGATCTCCTTTCATCTTAGGCTTAGTTCCAACAATATAAGTAATTCCTAATTTCTTTTGGTAATATTCTAAGATTGGAATTATATTTCCTGAATTTAAAATAGAAATAATTCCTTTCGAATTTAAAAAATCAAAAAACTTTTCAGCCCCTTTCATTAAAAAATTATTTTCACTTAATTTGGAATTAATTTGTTTTGTTGACACCCCATTTAGAAAATTAATTCTTTCAATTAACCCACTAAGACCCTTTAAACCTTTATGAACCTCTTTGTTAATTTTATCACTTTCTTCTTCTTTTCCAACTATCCCACAAACAACATCTAAAATATCCTTATTTACCACAGTTCCATCAAAATCAATTAATATTGCTTTTATTTCCATAACAAGAATAATAAAAATACTTATTTAAATTTTGTTTAATTTGGAAATAACGTCCTGTTTGAGAAATAACTCCCGCTCCGAGCGTTGCATCTTCTAATCATCCAAAATAATCTTTATTTTTTGATTCAACTTTATTATCCCAGTTCTTATTTGCTTTTTCAATAACATCTAATAAATCTTCTTTCATCTCTTGCCACATCTTATATGAATCTCTAATAAACAAAGCTTCTTTTTCTTCAGAATAGTTTATATCTAACTCAATTAACTTAAGTTCATTTTTTGATAACTTTTTATAAATCTCTGTTAATTTTTCTTTTTCTTGAACATCTAAAGATTTAATTAAAGAATATACAAACATTGGGACATTTACAGGATTTAAAATAGCTTCAGCAAATCTCATATAATTTGCTAATTTATCTGCAACAAATCTTCTAATTTCCCTAATTAATAAATCTACTTCAACTTCTGCTGCTTTTTCTATATTAAAATTGCTATTCATTTCTTCAAAACCAGGTAAATTGTGTTTTTCTTGAATTTTTTTATATTCTTGTTTTAAAGTCTCTAAATTATATTCTTTTTCCATCTTTGAGGATGAAAAAGAGGTTTTATAAATTTATTGAAAAGCCTCAGCTGAGGATTGAACTCAGGACCTCCACCTTACCGGAGTGGCGCTCTAAACCAACTGAGCTACTGAGGCACAGCCAGACTATAGAATTAACATATAAAAATTTATTTCTTCATTATTTTAAGAAACCATAAAACCAAAAGAACAATTAAAAATGCAGCAGATATAAATCCAAAGACTAATTTTCCAAATCCAAAGACCTTACTCCAAAGTTCATTTGAAGTTACAAAACCTAAAATTATAAACAAAACAAAGAATATTAAAAAGAATACAAATCTCCTAAAAACCATGTTAAACTTCCTTTTATTACTCAATCCTTTAGAAACTTTCTTCGCAGTTGTCTTCTTCTTCACACCCTTTTTTTTCTTTGGCATTTTAAAAATTAATAATATCTTCCATTTAATAAAGATAGATTATCTTATTTATAAATATTCTTATTAAGTTGCTGTTTTATTTACATGCTTCCAATCCATATCTATTGCCTGAGTTGTAATAGATTTTAAGTTTCCAAAGAGAGTTCCTAACCAAGAAACATAAAGCGAACCAGCCTCCTTGATTCCTGTAGCTGACTTAAAATTTATATCCTTATCCTTAAGAACAGCTGTAAAACTAAGATATGTAAATAAAATTAAGATAATTAAGAAAATTGCAAACAATTTATGTTTAAACCTTTTTATCTCTATAATAGTCCAAATAGCAATAATCAATACTGCAACTACCAATAATGTCACCCCAATAACCATAACAAATGAAAACCCAAGAAGTATAAAAATCTTTCTAAAAAATAGCCCTGCAAAATCTAAACCACAGTGTAGTGGTCAAGATATTATATAAAGAAGAATGAGTTAATTTATTAATGAGGATAAAATTACAAAAAGGAAAGCAAAAAGAATTGATTCTAAAAGCTAAAAAAAAGGAAACTTGGAAACAATTAGCTAATAACCTCAATATCAATGAAAGATATCTTTATTATGAATTAAAAAATGAAATTAGATCTTTAAGTGAAGAAAATTATAAACAATTATGTGAACTAGGTGGAGAAAACTTTGATAAACATATCAAAGAAAGATTAAGTGATTACTGGGGGCAATCAAAAGGGGGAAAGAATTCTCCAGGATCTACAAAACAATTACCAAAAATATTCTTTAATGACCTTTTAGCAGAATTTATTGGAACATTCCTAGGAGATGGACATTTATGTTCAATAAAAAAAGGTAAAAAAATAGGAGTATATTGCATAAGAATTGCTGGAGATTTAAATAAAGATAGAGATTATCATAAAAACTATTTAAAACCTTTATGCAAAAACATCTTTAATCTAGAAGCAAGAGAAACATTAATAGAACAGAAAAATGAAAGATTCCTAAATTTATATAGCAAAAAATTAGTAGATTTTTTTATTAATATGGGTATCAATTCTGGAAATAAAATTACAAACCAATCAACAATTCCAAAATGGATATTTAAAAAAGATTCCTACTTAAAAGCTTGTTTAAGGGGTTTAATTGATACTGATGGATGTGTTCACAGAATGTCAAAAAAAGATCCTAATTTAATAAGAATTAACTTTACAAATAATAATTTTACCCTTCTAAATGATGCAAGAAAAGCTTTTATCAAATTAAAATTCAATCCTTCAAATATAACTTCTAATAACAGATTTTACTTATCAAGACAAAAAGAAATAAACAAATATTTAAAAGAAATTGGATTCTCAAATAAGAGGCACAAAGAAAGGTTAAAAGAATTCAAAAGCCTCGTAGTCTAGTGGTCAAAGATTCGACCCTCTGGAGGTCGAGACCCCGGTTCGAATCCGGGCGAGGCTATTTTTCTTACAATCAATAAATTTAAATATCTTTTCTCCTTAAATAGATTATGACAAAAAAAGAAATTGGAAAGGTTTCTAGCTTTTTTAGCCATGTTAGTGTTGCTGCTATAAAATTGACTGACAAGCTAAAAGCAGGAGATAAAATCCATATAAAAGGAAATACAACTGACTTTGAAAATACAGTGGAAAGTATACAGATAGAGAAAAAAGAAGTAAAAAGCGCAAAAAAAGGCGACCACATAGGAATAAAAGTTCCTGAAAAAGTTAGACCTAATGACACAGTTTTCTTAGTCTCATAAAGTTTAATAAAAAAAGCTTTAGGAGAATCAGAAAGAGGTAGAATTTCTTAGTAGAATAATTTAAAAACAATTTTTGTTTTATTTTTTTATATTACGAGCGCAAGCCCCGATAGTTCAGTGGCCAAGAATGCCGCCCTCTCAAAACTAGATGAGTGAGGTGATCTAATCTCGGTGAGAGAAAAGGTCTGTGCATCTCAATGCAACCTTATCTTCTTAGGGAACGGCGGTGACCTGAGTTCAAATCTCAGTCGGGGCGTACTTCAATAAATTTTTATAATCTCCTTCTTATTCTATGTCATGAAAAAATCAGAAAAAATCGAAAAGAGCCTAAAAATTCTTGGAAAAATCTACAACAGCAACGAGAAAACCACTTTAAATCGTATGAGAAAAAAGCCAGATGCATTTAAAATATTAATCTCATGTTTGCTTTCTTTAAGAACTCAAGATAAAAATACAGAAAAAGCTTCTGCAAAGTTATATGCTGTTGCAAATACACCAAAAGAAATTGCACAAATGCCAATTAAAAGATTAGAAAAACTTATTTTCTCTTCTGGCCATTATAAAAAGAAAGCGAGAACATTACAACATGTCTCAAAAGAACTACTTGATAAATTTAATTCTAAAGTTCCAAACACAAGAGAAAAATTATTATCAATAAAAGGAATTGGTCCTAAAACAGCAAATATTGTTTTAGCTTTCGCATTTGGAAAAAATGTAATTCCTGTTGATGTGCATGTCCATAGAATCCCAAATAGATTAGGGTGGGTTAAAACAAAAACACCAGAACAAACAGAAGCAGAACTTGAAAAAGTCTTGCCAAAAAAACACTGGAAAGAATTTAATGCTATCTTTGTCCAGTTTGGCCAAACAATCTGTCAACCAATTTCTCCTTGGTGCAGTAAATGTCCAATAAGTGAATATTGTCCAAGAATTAATGTAAATCGAAGTAGATAATTTTATAAATCAATTTTCTCTTTCTTCATCTATGAAAAGAAGCTCAAGACGTTGGAAAAAGAAAAGACAAATGCGTTGGAAGTGGCAACGTAAAAGACTTAAGAAAGAAAAACACAAACGTAAATTAAGACGAGCTAGAGCTAAATAATTCTATTTCATCATAACAATCTTTATTAACTAATCTCTAATATCTTAATCATGATAAGTGAAATCTGGACTGAAAAATATAGACCTTCTAAATTCGAAGACCTTGTTGGTCAAGAAAACATAATAAAAAGAGTTGAATCATTAACAAATTCTTTAAATATTCCTCACTTATTATTTGCAGGCCCAGCAGGAACAGGAAAATCAACTCTTGCTTTGATAACTGTAAAAGAACTTTTTAAAGAAAATTGGAAAGAAAATTATTTGGAATTAAATGCTTCTGATGAACGAGGAATTAGTGTTGTTAGAGAAAAGGTAAAAAACTTTGCAAGAACAAAATCAATAGGAAATGTTCCTTTTAAAATAATTTTCCTAGATGAAGCAGATGCTTTAACACCAGAAGCTCAACAAGCTCTAAGAAGAACAATGGAGAACTATTCTACAACATGTAGATTTATTTTATCTTGTAATTATTCAAGTAAGGTTATAGACCCTATTCAATCTAGGTGTGCTTTATTTAGGTTTAAACTTTTAGAAAAAAAAGCTATTGAAAAAGTTATCCAAAAAATTGTATTAAGGGAAAACTTAACAATTACTCCTGAGGCAACAGAAATGATATATGAAGGCAGCGAGGGAGATTGCAGACGTTGTATTAATATCCTTCAATCAACTTCAGCTGTCTCACCTTCAATAACAAAAGAACTTGTCTCAACCATATTATCAGATACAAAACCAAAAGATATTAAGATAGTTTTGGATTATGCTGTATCAGGAGATTTTCAAAAAGCAAGAGAAAAACTTTTCGATATTATCTTAAAAGAAAGTATTTCAGGACAAGATGTAGTTAAAGCAATTCAAAAAGAAATCTGGAATCTTCCTGTTGAACCAGAGATAAAAGTTAAACTAACAGAAAAAACAGGTGAAGCCGAATTCAGAATTGTGGAAGGCTCAGATCCTTTTATCCAATTGCAAGCTCTTCTAGCAAGTTTTGTCTTAGCTGGATTAGGGAAATAAAAAATGCAATGGACTGAAAAATATAGACCAAAATTCTTTGGAGATATAAGGGGACAAAGTTTAGCAGTTGAAAAAGTAAGAGAATTTGTTAAAAATGTCAAAGCTGGGGCTCGTGGTGGCTCAAAAAAAGCTTTAGTATTGCATGGTCCTCCAGGAACAGGAAAAACAGCTTTAGCATATGCTGCTGCAAATGAAACAAATTCTGAAATCTTTGAATTAAATGCTTCTGATTTAAGAAATAAAGAAAAACTTAATGAAGTTTTAAAACCTGCAATTGAACAAAAATCATTAACCAAAGAAAATAAAATAATTTTAGTTGATGAAGTAGATGGTATATCTGCAGTTGACAGAGGTGGTTTAACTCAATTAGTCTCACTAATAGAATCAACAAAATACCCTATAATTATAACTGCAAATGACATCTGGAAAAAAAAATTAAGCCCCTTAAGAAAAAAAGCAGAGTTAATTCAATTAAAAGAAGTTGATTATAAAACAATAAAAGATGTTCTAATTTTTATTCTAAGAAAAGAAAAAAACTTTGTGGATAATGATATCTTAACAAATATTGCAATCAAAGCAAAAGGAGATTTAAGAGCAGCAATAAATGATTTACAAATAATTGCTGGAATGGATGACCCTTCAGAAAGTTTAGATGCAAGAAACAAAGAAACAGATATCTTCAGCGCATTAAGATTAATCTTTAAGGGAAAACCAACAAATGATATCTTAAGAGTATTTGACTCTGTAAACATGCCAATAGACGAGATAATTTTATGGGTAGAAGAAAACATCCCAACAGAATATCAAGGAGAAACATTAGCAAGAGCATATGATCTTTTAAGCAAAGTTGATGTATTTAAAGGAAGAATTTACAAGCAACAATATTGGAGATTTATGGTGTATGAAAATATATTTTTAAGTTATGGAATATGTGCTTCAAAAAAAGAAGCAAAAAATTTAGGATTTACAAGTTATAAAAAACCAGATAGAATTTTAAAAATCTGGTTAAACAACCTAAGAACAGCAAAGAAAAAATCAATTGCTCAAAAATATGCTAAGTATGTTCATGTTGGAGAAAAAAGAGCAATGAAAGAATTCTCATTAATAAAAAAAATATTAATCTCAAATCCTAAAATACAAAAAGAACTTAGATTATCTGATGAAGAAGTTAGTTATTTAGAGAAACCTATAATATCTTCATAAAAATATCACTTAAAAAAAATTATCCTTCTAAATCAACACTGACCCCCAGAACTTGGGTCGCTATCTGAAGAATATCCAAATTCGGGAGATTGTATTTCTGAAGATAATATATTAGAACATTCTTCTGGAGCTTCATTAAAAGCAGAACAAATTATACTTAGGAAATTGGCGGGGGTTCTATCTTTCAATTGAGGTATATTTGCTTTAACACCATTAACAATTAAACTTGGAGAACCAGTAATTCCATATTTCTCTGTTGAGGATATATCTTCTAAATGGTATTCTTCTATCTTAGAACTCAAACAAGTATCTAATTTTGCCTTATCAATCTTAGCTTGAACCAAACATCTTTCTGAATCACCGTCTTCTAAAAAACATCCTAAATAATCTAAATCTTTATCTGCTTGTTCTTCTCTCAAACAAATCTGCAATTTATTTTCTTTATCTTCTTTTTCACCATGTTGAGTATGCATAAAAGTAATCTGTAAATCAGCTTTATCTTTTAATAATTCCATGACTGGTAAAAAACCTTTTTCTGCTCCAATTCCATAAGGGCAATAACTAACAACAAAAAGTTCAACAACTGGTTTATCTGCTTTTGGGATATCACCTGTAGTTGGGACATTTGTAGCAGTTGTCTTTTGAGGTATTATTGAAACTAATTCACTACCTTGATTAATCCACTTTCCATCTCTAGTAAAATAAAGAAAAATCTCTTCTCCCTGAACAGATATTCCAACCTTATATATTCCACTAACTTCCTCTATTGAAGTTAATGTGCCAGGATTATTAGATAATTTATTATTAAAAAAATTAAGAGCCAACTCTCCAGCCTCATCTTCTGAAATTACATTTCCAGTAATTCCCATACCAGGTAAACTTGTTACAATTAATATGATTCCTAATATTCCCAAAACAAATGTGGAAATAATCCAAGGATTAGTTCTAAGTTTTTCAGTCATATCTTTTTTCTCATGATGAGATTCACGAGATTCATGATGTTCAGAATGTTCATGATTTTCATGAGGTGAGTTATCTTCATGTTCCATTACAAGTTGTAGTAAAACCCTTTTAAAAAGATTTTGGTGAAATTAGTTAATATAAAACATACAAACAATTAAAAATCTTATTAACTATTTTCAATTATGGGTTATGATATTATAACTGGAAGAAATGTTTCTGACAAAGAAGCATTTGGAAAAAGAGGATTAGTATTGGTTGGAAAAGGTTATGTAAAAATGGGACAATATACTTCTATGAGCAACAGAATTTTAATGGATGTTGCACGAAGCCATGTTATATTGGTTGCAGGAAAAAGAGGATGTCTTACAAAAGAAACCATGGTTTTTACAAACAAAGGGTATAAACCAATAAAAGAATTTAATGAAAAAAAAGATAAAATATTTTCTTTTAATAAAGAAAACAAAAAATTTGAATGGGAAAAAGCTGAACTATTAAAATATCCTATAAAAAATGAAAAATTACTTCAAATAGAATTAAAAGATGGAAGAATAATTAATCTAACTAAAGAACATCCTTTACTCTCTTCTTATGGAAAATATATTTATTATAGAAGGGCTTGTGATTTAAAAACTAATGACAAAATTGTTTTATCTACAAAATTACCCGAAATAAAAAAAGATGCCCCAACAGGAGTACCCTTTAAAGAGGGCAAAGAAAGTTTAAGAATTGCTAGACTCCTTGGATTTATTTTGGCAGATGGTAGTATTGGGATTAGAAAAGGTAAATTTAAAGATGGTAGGGGAAAATGGTATAATGGAACAAAAGCAAGAATAAGAATATATAATGCTTGCGAAGAAATTTTGATTCAAGCAAAAGAAGATTTAGAAAAAGAATTTAAAATAATTGCGAAAAGATACAAAAGAAACGATTGTAATTGTGAAGTTATAGAAACCAAACATCAGAAAATTGCTAAAAAATTTATAGAATTAGGAATTCCAAAAGGATTAAAGTCAGGAATTATAAGAATTCCAAAAATAGTTTTTAAAAGTTCAAACAAATTCAAATCAGAATTTATATCGGCTTTATTTGATTGTGACGGATACATAAATTCAACAGGAAGATGTATTGATTATTCAAGTAAATCAAGAAAATTTTTAGAAGATTTACAAATACTTTTAACTCATTTTAATATAGAATCTGTAATAAGATTAAAAAATGCTAAATTAAATAAAAAAATCTTTGAGAATTATAGATTATTTATAACAGATAATACTTCTGTTGAAAACTTCAAAAAAATAGGATTTCAAAATCCATTTAAACAAGAAAGATTAAATAAACACAAGCATAACAAAACAAAAAGAAGAAAAACCCATTATATTTTAGAAAATTTAGTATGTACAAGAATAAAATCAATAAAGGAAATCAATGGAATAAAAGAAGTCTATGATTTATCTGTCGATAAAAACCATTCTTTCATTGCTAACGGAATAATATCACACAACAGCGGAAAATCATACACTCTTGGAGTTATAGCCGAAGAACTCTCAAATCTTCCCAGAGAAGCTAGTCAAAACATAGCTTCATTAATATTTGATACAATGGGAATTTTTTGGACTATGAAATACAAAAATGAAAAAGATAAATCCCTATTACAAGAATGGGATTTAAAACCAAAGGATTTACCAATAAAAGTTTTTGTTCCATATGGACATTATGATTCATATTTACAAAAAGGAATACCAGTTGATGAAAAATTTGCTCTAGATGTTGCAGAAATGAATCCAGAAGATTGGATTTTAACTTTTGGGCTAGATATAATCAACCCAGTTTCTATTTTAATCCAAAGAACAATAACAAAATTAAAAGAACAAGGGACTTTTGGAATTGATAATATAATCCACAATATAGAAAATGATTCAAAATCTTCTACTGAAATTAAAAATGGGGCAGCTGCTTTATTTGAAGCAGCAGACACTTGGGGAATCTTTGCAAAAGGAGATGAAAAACCAACTCAAGTAAAAGACTTAGTAACTGCAGGAACAACTTCTATTTTAGATTTAAGTGTGTACAATTCTGTTGGAACTTTTAATGTTCGAGCTTTGGTAATTAGTTTAGTTTCAAGAAAAACTTTCAATCAAAGAATGGATGCAAGAAAAAAAGAAGAGATAAAAGCAATTTCAACTGGATTAGATTATTTATCTCAATTAGAAAAAAAAGAAGACCCTTTAGTTTGGATATTTATAGATGAAGCACATGAGTTTCTCCCAAGAGAAGGAAAAACAATTGCAACAGATGCTTTAGTTCAGTTATTAAGAGAAGGTAGGCAACCAGGAATATCTTTGGTTTTAGCAACACAACAACCAGGACAAATACATAGAGATGTTATGACTCAATCAGATATTGTTATCTCACATAGAGTTACTTCTGCACCT
>Ga0208905_1000315_pt1 | contig 24777 bp, 19 predicted proteins | sample AntAceMetag02UKS_FD_184776 | JGI IMG/M metagenome (GOLD analysis project Ga0208905, IMG submission 184776) | Saline lake microbial communities from Ace Lake, Antarctica - Antarctic Ace Lake Metagenome 02UKS (SPAdes) (version 2) | ecosystem: Environmental > Aquatic > Non-marine Saline and... | reverse complement strand
CATGGATGGAATGTGAAGTGCTGGAATAAATCGTCAAATTTTATAAAAATGGAGCGGGTAACGAGACTCGAACTCGCGACTATTAGCTTGGGAAGCTAGCACTCTACCACTGAGTTATACCCGCTCGGGTTGACTTTCAACTATACCGTTAATTAACATTTTGTAAATTGTAAAATGTGTCAGATTTGTGTCAAATTGAATCGGAAAATTTGTTCCAATATTTATCATTGTTGATTGATTTCTTCTTCATTTTAATACCATAATAATATATTTGAGCCTATGAAAAAATATGTCAATAATAACATGTTAGATTTAGTACGATTCTTAATATAGATGCCATTATCATTACAATATAAATGGTGCAAAAAGATCTTCATTAATATTCAAAAAGATATAGTATTCTTCTGTATCTTCAAGCTCTTTCATGAAATTATACTAATTGGAATAAAATCAATTCCAAATATATCTACCTGCTTATGACCTTCATTCTTTCTATACATATTTAAACTCAATATACTTTATTGAATGCATATCTATTTTTAAAACAATTTGTAGTAAAGCCTTTTATGTCCTCGATTGAAAAATTATTACTCGATATTGAAAACATTAATAAATAATGGGGTTTTTAGAATGAACTAATTGATATTTTTTAAATCGGCCGTTATTAATCTTCCTTTCTACGTATACAACTCCTTGTAGTTGCCATGTCTTTGAAAATTTTTGGAGTATGCATTCATGCTGAATCGAAAATTCTTGACAAAGTAAAATATATTTATTTTTTCAATTAAATATTTTATTGCATGATTATCAATCAAATGAATTAATTCATGGAGATTAAAATGAAAAGCAGAAAAACTTTAATAATTAAATTTTTCCTATTGTTTGTTACTTTTACATTTGTAAGTGTTTCCTTTGCGAATTCTCAACAAATAGTAAAAGATTATTTATTTCTACTTGACACATCGGGCTCAATGGTTGGAGAAGCAGACGGCAGGGATATTTTTCAGAAAGTAAAAGATTCTATGTATGATAAAATTGATAAAATACCAATTTCAAATGCTTATAAAACAACTATAATTTTAATGACTTTTGATGAAGGAATACAATCTGAGTGGTCTAAACTAATAACTTCAAAATCTAATATACTGGAAGTAAAAGAGAAAATACAACAACTAAGGGCACAAGGTGATGTTACTTGGATCACACATGGCTTAGATGGATCATTGTCAAAATTGGACGAATTAATTAAACAAGATCCCCATAAAACTCATTGGCAATATCTATATATGTTCACTGATGCAAGGAATAAAGGTCCAGGTACTCCTCCTATTACATTCGAAGATATAAAAAAAAGATTTAAAATTAAAGAGGGAGAATATCACCGTTATTTATATATTATTACTTTAGGAATACCCGAGAATGTTCAGGATTCTTTGAAAAAAAAATTACAACCTCAAGCTGACACTTCTAAAGTAATAGTTGTAAAAATTATCTCTACACCACCTGGTAAAGAACCACTTATACCGATTACTTTATATTTCGAGACTGAAAACAAATCCTATCTAAAAAACAAAACGATAAAATTAATAGTTTCTTCTGATGTTGAAATAAATAAATTAGATATAGAGCAAATATCTGCTACTGTAATAAAACCCGATAAAAAAGAACAGACTATTACTTTGAGAAAAGCCGACAACTCTTTTACTTATAGCTTCACGGAAACCGATATTACTGGAGAATATAAATTTCAAATAAATAATATTAAGACTGAAGATTTCCAGATATATGGCGAAGAATCATTAACTGTAAATGTTTATTCTCCAGAAATAAAAGTAGAATGGGAAAAAATCGGACGGTTTGGAAAAGGAGAAAAAAAGATTATTCAATTTTTAATAAAAGCTCATAAATTGCCTTTTAAAAAAGAATGTAAATTTACAATTTTTTCAGAAGAACCCAACAAATTACAAATATTATTTAATAATAAAAAAGTTGATGAACTTCCAATTATTCTTACACCAGATAAAAACAATAATGCTGAATATTCTTTCTGTTTAACATTTCAAGCATTAGAAAAAATCGGATGGTTAGATGGAGTGAAATTTAATGGAGAAATTGATGATCTTGCTAAGTTTGGAGGTACTGTTGCCGGTAAAACCACTTGGGTTATATGGTTAATATTAATATTCTTGTTTCTTATTATTATTTATATAATCTGTTTGGTTTTTGTGAATAAAATCTTCAGCAAATGGGAAATAACCGTTAGTTCTGTAACTGTTCTTTTATCCTCACATAAAAAGTTTTTCACAAAAAATATAGTAATAGGCAGGGATTGTTTTAAAGATTACTTTGAGACACCTTGTTTTAAATTATATGGGAATTGTATTAAAACCATATTTAATAAGTCAATATATTTAAAAGCCTATAAAAATATTAAAGTAAATGGCGAAAAAGTAAATTCTGGTGATAAAAAAGAAATTTTTAGTAACACAGAAATTGAATATAACAACAAAAAAATAGAAATAAAACAAATAATTTAAGGAGATTATTATGGCAAAATCATTAATCGTTATAGGATTAGGTGGAACTGGTTGTTTTATTGCTAGAGATTTTGAGGAAAAAGTTAAGTACCTAAAAGGCATAGAAGATCTACCAAACCACATCTCTGTTCATTACTATGATTCAGAGATTGAACCACCCACAGGCGTTAGTAATGATAGATATACAATAGCAGTCTCGGATAGAAGTAGTGCAGTAAAAACTTGTGAAAAGTTTAGAAGAGAATTACCGAATTTCAAAAAAAGCTGGTCCTTAGAAAATTCAGAACATCCCTGTCCAGAAATATTAGGTTTTTTCACTGGAGAAGGATTGGGTCAACTAAGAGCAAAAGGACGTCTTGGATTATTAAAACACTTACAGAATGAAAGACCAACAATTTTTGATGAAATTAAAAAATCAATTGATGACAAAGTAGAAGCATTAAAAGAACAAAAAGGGCAACTCAATATATTTATGGTGGGTTCCGTCGCAGGTGGAACAGGAAGTGGAACATTCCTAGACCTTGCTTTCTTACTTAAAGACCATTTAGGTGATTATGCAAACAAGATTGTTGGTATCTTTTTAGTAGGACATGCAGCAATGAAAGGACGCACTGTTGATAGGGAATCTCGAATCTGGGCAAATGCAAATACTTACGCAGCTGCAATGGAACTAAACTATTGGCTAAGAGAAAGGGAACCCTTTACAATGACTTATCCGACAAATATAGATTTATCCACTAACAGATTACCTTTCGATTTATGTTGCATTATTGATGATTATAATATAGGGGGGAATGTACTGAAGACTCATAGAGAATATGAAAAATTAGTTGCTGACTCTATATTGGATATTTATGTCAGAGAAGGAGGTGGATTTGAAGGAGTTGATAATGGTTTCGGTATGATAGGTAATTTAGATGATGGTTTCAGCAAATCTTTTGGTAGTTTTGGCAGGGGAACAATTAGATATCCTATAAAAGATAATTTAGCATACTTGGGAACAAAACTATTTTCTATATGTATAGACAATATTATTGTCACCTCAGAAACACAAAGTATAATGACATACCTGAATGAAAGTATAAGAAATCTCCAATTTAGAGATGATCCTCCAACGAAGGATGGTTCAAGAAATGACGATATCAAAAAGAACCTGGACTCAGGAAGGGTTATAAATGGTTTTGGAGAAGAAAAAGGTGTCCCTGCATTTCCACCAGTTAAAGCATATATTGACCAGATAAAAAAAAGAAATTGTTATGATATGATAGATAAAACAAACGAAAGAATTAAGGAGCAAAAAGTTGATTTGGATAATTTTTTAAAGGAAAGAAAAAAAGCAATAATTGAAGAAAAAAGTAATTCATTATATCATATTCTCTTCAAGGGTAGAGAAGGTTCTCAAAGCCTGCTGAAAGAAAAAGGATTATCATTTGTGCATGAATATATTACTAATTTAGAAAATTATATTAAAGTGAAACGTGATATTGCGAATAAATTTTTAGTAGAAAAACTTGATGAAAAGATTAGATTAATTGGTGATGAAAAAAATGAGATAGAAACTCGCTTAAAAACAAATCAATCTAAAAAAAATAAAAATATATATCTGGAGCAGCTTAAAAAGGAATTTGAAATATGCAAAGAATATAAAATATGGGAACAAAAAATTGAAATTTATAAATCTGTCCTTGCAAAACTAAAACAATTTCATGATGGAATAGATGCTGTTCGTCATATGTTGAAAAAAGATATTTTAGATGAAATGAAGCAAGAATATCAAAGATATCCAGGGGGTAAAACATTATATCCCGAGTCATCGTTAACTTTAGAAGTACTGTCGATAAGAAAAAAACAAGAATATTTTGATGATATATTCGACCACATTGTTGGAACAACAGAAGAAAGGATAAATAATTTCCTTATAGAACAGGAAAGTGAATTTATGAGAAGAGTTCTGCTTCCTTTGATGGGTTTATCTGAAGCACGGCAAGAAGACATTTTAATAAAAGAAAATGAACAAATACAAGTTATAGATAGATATCAAAAAGATATTCCTCTTACCGGAAATGAAAAGAAGGCTCTAATAAAAAATTTGAAAAGAGCTGGAAGAATTTTCTTTGAAGATATTTTTAAGGATAAAATTCCTGGTAATATATGGATAGCTCTTTATGATGAATCGAAAATGAAAGAAAACAGTTTTACGCAAACTATCAGTAATTACCTAACAAAAATAGAAAAAGAAGCAGCCAGACCTTTCTGGAGAGGAGCCCAACCTACAAACACCCAAAAATTTCTATCTGCAGATGTAAGTTCTTATGTAGAATTTAAAAGCTCTCATCCCGGTGAGATTCCTGAAAGAAATAAAATATGGAAAGAAAGTTGGCCTGAAGAAAGAGAAAAATTACCACTTGATGAAATAAATATTACTGTATTGGAGATTGGTTCTTCTTTAAGGCATCTAAACAATTTTAGGACTGATGGAAAATATTATGAAGATTATCAAGAATATTCGGATAAAAATTGGCTCTTCCTCGACCACAGATATAATCAAAATACAATTCCAGAGTTAGTTCTTACTGAAATAAATGGAGAAATTCTGTTCTTACTATGTGAACATTTTGAAATTATTAAGGAGACTATCGATAAAAAAGGCAGCTTAACAGGGATATTTAAATTTAAAAATAATGTCCTTGATAATAAACTAAAAGGAAGACAAAATACTATCAATTGGTTTTCAAAAAAAACCGATAACAGAATGGATATACTAACAGAATTGCAGGAAGTTTGGAAATCTATTCCTCCAAATGAACGGAAAAATGAATTCGATAAAATGAAAAAGAAATTAGATAAGCAATATACAAATAGAAAAATTTCTCAAAATGTGAGAGAAATTTACAATAATAATGCAAAATTAGTTGAAAAATCTATTAAAAGAACAATGTATGAGCCACAACGAATTGTACCTCAAAGCTTATTAGCTTAAAATTGTTATCCTAACTTCTGTATAAACGGGAATAATTGTGGATTAGTATTGCTTTTCTATAAAGTATAATTAATTATTTGGTCTAATTTTAAAACTCAGGGGTATAAAATGGCTACAAGATATAAACGCTCGTTAATAATTGGTGCTGGAGATTTTGGAGACTTTGTCTGCAAAAAAATAACAGATGAGATAAGCCCTTTATTTCTTGCCTTAAATCCGATATTGAGTTGTAAAAATTTAAATGAAGGAAAAATTAAAGAGCAAATTAAAAAAAAATTAGATTTAATAAGAACAACAGTTGAATCTGATGAACATCCCGATATTACAAATTACTCTCTACCTGGTTCTGGCCCAAGCGATCCGCTTTCATTTAATATTATACTAATAACTGAAACCTTCGATGAATTAACAAAATTATATGGAAACCTTAGAGATGTAAGAAAGAATTTCTGTGGAGACTATAATATTGATGAACGCTCAATACGTAATTTCGGCATTTTTAATAAAGGCAAAACTCATCAAGAATCTCCCGCAGATTTAAACTATATTATGTCTAAAAATCTATCTTCTGGCGAAGAATTTTCTGGTGATGTTGAAAATGCAGTTAGTGAATTTCTCTTCTTTTTAATATTTTCCCATCTGTGGAGTGTTGCTAATAGAGATTTCAGTAATCAAACACTCTTCAATTCCGAAAAGTATAAGTTTTCGTCACTTGGAATAAAATCACATTACCTCCCTATTTCCAATATTTGCAACTTTTTTTCTTCTAAACTCATAGTAGAATTTATAAATATGGCTTTAGGGAAAAGCGATATTGATGTACATAATGCATCAAAAACAATAAGGGAAGATATTCCTAACATACGTCCTGTTAATAATATTGAAGATCTTGAATTAAAAGAGGTGTATAAACCGCCTTTTACAGTTGACTTTGGCTTTTTCTCAACAAAAAAATCACGAAAAGATAAGCTCAAAGGTTATATCGCAAGTGCAAAAAATAATATAGAAAAATATTTTAAAGATAAAAAAGAATCTACAAAAAGTTATAGAATGGAACTTGATAATCGGTTGGGAAAATTTGCTGATGAAGAAAAAGAAAAATTGATAGATAAAATTAAAGAAGCATCTACATCCCTTAATGATTCTAAAAAAATATTATCGGAAACAATAGGTGATAATTCAGAAAATATACCTAATATCAAACAAGAAATAAAAAATAAATCTAAACAGATCAAATGGAAAAAATTTACTAATTTTAGTAATATAACTTCACCAGAAGTTACTCCGAATCCAATATGGACGACAATATTAATCTTATTTGCTCTTATTATTATTCCCTTTGTTTTAAAGGATTCATTATTATTTTTTATTTCATTCAAATATATATTTACTATATCTTCGATCTTCCTTATTTCCCTCACAATTTATGTTTTTATATGTTTAAATAGATTGAAGGGTATGGAAGTAACATTAAAAAAAAATTATTATAATATCTTAAAACAAATTGACGAATTTTTCGAGAACAACATAGATTCTTTAAAAGTACTTTATTCAAAATCATTTTTAGAAAAAATATTAAAAAGATGTGAAGAAGGATTAGAATTTCTTAATAATCTGGTTCAGGAGTTTGAAAATTATAAGAAAGGCGAGGAACAAATTGCTAAAAACATTGAAGAGGAATTAGACATCTTTCACAATACAGATTTTCAAAATTTCGTTTCTGAAATTATAGGAAACATTAGTCGAGAAGAACTATATGAAAATTTTCCAAATGTCTCTAAACTCTGGAATTGGAAAAAAGAAAATCTGGATAAGAAAAAAAATAAACTAAAAATAGTTTCTAAGAAATATATATATAAAAATTTAGATGATCTACAGGGGTTATTAAGAGAAATGAACTGGATAGAAGATATAAAAAATACATATAATAAAAATAAACCGGATATTATGAGCAATGGACAACCGGGAAGAGAACCGTTAATAGTATTTTTTTCGGATGAAAATTTAAAGAACGGATGGAATTTAAATCCCGGAAATGTACAATTCATTTCAACAGAAAGACCTGATTTTATGGGAATTATAAGATTTGCTGCTTTAAAAAGGGAGCCAGAAAATGAATAATGGAAAAGAACCAAGAGAAAAATTTCTAGAAGAATTAAATGATAAATATAGAGGAGAAAGAGTATACCAAACAAAAAGGGAATCTTTATCAGGTAAAAAAGGAAGAAGGAATGCGGAGAATGGTTGATGGTCGTAAAATGGTATTTACCGATTTAATTTGGGAATATCTTGGATTTCACCATATTTTTGTTTAAATAATTCGTACAATTTAAGAGTCATTGTCGAATTTTTGCATATCATTCCGAAGGTGATAATGCGCATTATCGCCTTCAGTGGAATGTTTATGTTTATCATAAACGATATAACCCAAAATGATGTTCAATAATGATATAGTAACTTTTGATTATTCAATCCTTGATTTAATGGAATCAGCGTAACAAACACTGCCTTTGCAACAGCTTTGGCAAAAGCGTTATCTTGTTTCAATCCTTGTTTTAATGGAATCAGCGTAACAAACCTGACAGTAACCTTTCTTTGACGTTAATATTATCGCTAAGTTTCAATCCTTGTTTTAATGGAATCAGCGTAACAAACGAATATATGCCAAAAAGCATTGTGTTCACGCTTGTTAGTTTCAATCCTTGATTTAATGGAATCAGCTAAACAAACAGGAATTTAATCACATTTTCACACTCTATTTTGCTGTTTCAATCCTTGATTTAATGGAATCAGCTAAACAAACTGAATTTCACCTATTCTCCTTTGTCATATTACACTAAGTTTCAATCCTTGATTTAATGGAATCAGCTAAACAAACACAAAAAGAAGTTTATACCGAAGTCAAGTTGTTTTCGTTTCAATCCTTGATTTAATGGAATCAGCTAAACAAACAGCTTAAACATTATTCCTCATTGAGTATATTATCTCTGTTTCAATCCTTGATTTAATGGAATCAGCTAAACAAACCCGGAAATTCTTTATTCTGGTCGACCGGGATAAATACGTTTCAATCCTTGATTTAATGGAATCAGCTAAACAAACCAACCTTAACCGATACTTTTAATGCTGCGGATGTATGTTTCAATCCTTGATTTAATGGAATCAGCTAAACAAACATTATGCTGAAAGGTCATCTCGACTACAATCTCGGTGTTTCAATCCTTGATTTAATGGAATCAGCTAAACAAACTGAAAAGATTTTAACTCAACGAACAGGCGTTTCACTGTTTCAATCCTTGATTTAATGGAATCAGCTAAACAAACATTTGTGGGCTTAGACAAAAAAAACGGTCCCGTTTTGTTTCAATCCTTGATTTAATGGAATCAGCTAAACAAACATTCGGCAAAGGTGAAATTGCTCGTGGACTTTACCCGTTTCAATCCTTGATTTAATGGAATCAGCTAAACAAACCACCCACATGAATGACGATGACGATATTCCCTTCTGAGTTTCAATCCTTGATTTAATGGAATCAGCTAAACAAACACTTGACAGAAAATTTGTTTGATTTTATTTTTTGTTGTTTCAATCCTTGATTTAATGGAATCAGCTAAACAAACATCTTCTATAGCGTCAATGTCATGTCTAAAAATATGTTTCAATCCTTGATTTAATGGAATCAGCTAAACAAACATTTACATTCAAATCTGATACAATTTCATTTGTAGGTTTCAATCCTTGATTTAATGGAATCAGCTAAACAAACTAACTATCAAAGCCGCTGGTGGGGATACACTTGCAGGTTTCAATCCTTGATTTAATGGAATCAGCTAAACAAACCTGCTGCTATTGGTGGAGTTTTGACTATTCCTACTGATGTTTCAATCCTTGATTTAATGGAATCAGCTAAACAAACGAATAAAAACGGGATTACAATGAAAACAACTTTTGATAGTTTCAATCCTTGATTTAATGGAATCAGCTAAACAAACTGCAGTTGCAGCATTGGATGTTTCAGATGAACCCTGAGTTTCAATCCTTGATTTAATGGAATCAGCTAAACAAACTCTTAATTAATTCCCTGTTCTTTAAGTTTATTTTAGTTTCAATCCTTGATTTAATGGAATCAGCTAAACAAACTCCCTTAACTGCTTTTGTGTAATTGCCCTTAAATCCAGTTTCAATCCTTGATTTAATGGAATCAGCTAAACAAACAAAACTTATCTCCTCTTTCATCTCCATTTTCATCAGTTTCAATCCTTGATTTAATGGAATCAGCTAAACAAACAGTTGGTGCCGTCAATATAACCTTCACATCCTTTGGAAAGTTTCAATCCTTGATTTAATGGAATCAGCTAAACAAACTTATAAAAAATCGTGGCGTGCTTTTCATTATGCGTAAGTTTCAATCCTTGATTTAATGGAATCAGCTAAACAAACAAAGCGTTTTTATTTGGAAAACCTGTAATATTCAAGTGTTTCAATCCTTGATTTAATGGAATCAGCTAAACAAACACTAACCATATTCTCTATAAACTTACACCCCTTCCCGTTTCAATCCTTGATTTAATGGAATCAGCTAAACAAACGAAATACTTTTTCTCTTCGCATACTTGGTTCTTATAGTTTCAATCCTTGATTTAATGGAATCAGCTAAACAAACTCATATTTATTTTTACGGTTAAGTTTAGAGATCGAGGTTTCAATCCTTGATTTAATGGAATCAGCTAAACAAACAACCAAACGTTTTACCATTAAACTACCCCACATTATGTTTCAATCCTTGATTTAATGGAATCAGCTAAACAAACCAAACAAATACTTTCTCGTTTTTGATGAAGTGTGTCCGTTTCAATCCTTGATTTAATGGAATCAGCTAAACAAACAAGGGCGTAGGGGGTAATATCACATTTGCTTTTATCAGTTTCAATCCTTGATTTAATGGAATCAGCTAAACAAACCTGCTGGATATGATGGAGCAGAAGGGCTTGACATATGTTTCAATCCTTGATTTAATGGAATCAGCTAAACAAACCATCAATCTTTGTTTCATCATCAACTATGATAAATTGTTTCAATCCTTGATTTAATGGAATCAGCTAAACAAACATTCCCGATTGAGCCATGCTGTAAAATCATCTACCGTGTTTCAATCCTTGATTTAATGGAATCAGCTAAACAAACTTATACAAAGAGATCGATACTGCTATACAGAGGGATATGTTTCAATCCTTGATTTAATGGAATCAGCTAAACAAACTCACAAAAGGTGAAATCTATACATTCCCGATCTGGCGTTTCAATCCTTGATTTAATGGAATCAGCTAAACAAACTTCTCATCCTGAATTCAAAGAAGGTTTGCAGACAACGTTTCAATCCTTGATTTAATGGAATCAGCTAAACAAACAAAGCAGGAATATTTATACCGGATATTTCGCTTATCTGTTTCAATCCTTGATTTAATGGAATCAGCTAAACAAACTTTTTCGCAAGCACCATCTCTCTGAAGGGGATGGTACGTTTCAATCCTTGATTTAATGGAATCAGCTAAACAAACCCGCTTCATACACTACTATTCGTCTATAAAAGAGCTTAGGTGATTTTCTCAGTCAAGAATATTACGCGTTCATTAACTCAAAACCAACAAAATATTGTCGTTTTTACAGTCTCAGACCTCATGTAAACAACTTATTATCATCATGTTAAAAGATTTTTGCCAATTTCTCTAATAATTTCGTCTCAGGTAATTATTTTACACATATATTGCGATAAGTACAATCAAGACAGCGTTTTATAGAAGAGGTTTTTTTCGGAAAGTAATTAATATTCAAAATATCAAAGATTTCAGCGATAAGAGCTTTAGTATATGTTTTACGACTTTCAGTTATAGGTATTTCCTTAATAAAATTATTCGACCGCACATAAACGATATATGCCTTACTTACAGATTTCTGAAATATTTCTTCAATTAGAAGTGCGTAACATGTTTGCTGTATAATATGAGTTCGAAACACCCTATCCTGATACTCGGCATATTTATAATCGAGGGGGGCAGCTTGCTCATTATCAAAAAAGAGTACTTCATCAACTCTTCCAACTAAATGAAGTTTTTCAGATGATAAATAAACATCGACTTTTTTATCAATACATCCCAATTTTTTTCTTAAATACTCTTTATTTACAGCAACTTTATACTTATGTATATTCCTTCCCTTCATCACAAGATAACGTTTGTCTTCATGCTGTGAAATATTCAGGCAATTCATGAAGTAAATAAAGCGCGGACAATATAGGTATTCGATGACCTCTGAAGGTGTGACGTATTTCATATTACATCACAAGTGCAAGCAAATCATCCTTGATAAGTTCTTTATCAAATGCCTGCCCAAGGAGTTTACAGGATTTAAAATCCTTTTCACACATTGGAAAAATATATACCGAATCTTTTTTAGGATTTATTAGATCTAATATTTTTTGATGAAGCTCTTTTATCTGTGCGTTTTTGAGTTCACCAAGAAACACTGATTTTTGGACACGATAAATACCTGCTTCTTCACAAGATTTTGCTATTTTTGCTCGTGATTTATTTTTAACAATATCATAAATAACCCAAGTGAGCATTAAAACTCCTTTCTCTTCCCTATCAAATAATTTGCAAAAGCATGAGCATCCGCCTGTATAGTATCAATTTGCTTAAGGTTTCTATTTTTATGTCGGACAATCTTATCGAATTCTTCAAGAATAACAGGAACAACATATTGTTTTCCCTCATCGTTCAATATAAACCCTTGCTGTTCTACTTTGAAATAATCATCTTTTATTTTTCTTCTGGAAAACATATAAAATATGGGTCTTTCCACTAAATTTCTGAATGGTTCGATCATATCAAAGACGAGTGATTTTTTATTATAATTATCTGTGTGTAAAATGCCAATATAAGGATCAAGTCCAGCAATAATAAGAGCTTTTTCTACTTTGCTGTACAGAATACCATATCCGTAATTAAGGATTGCATTGAATTGATCCCGAGCCGGTCTATAGCTTCTCCCGAAGAATTTATATTTTCTTGGAAGAAGTTTCGAGATAGCTTCGAAATATAATCTGGATATATTGCCTTCAGTTCCAAGCAAATTAAATCTTTTATCTTCTATTTTACCGGCAATCAGAGTAAATTTTTTTCTTTGCTCAATCATTTTATCTATTGTTTTGAGGATACCACCTTGAGATTGTTGTCGTTTCTTTACTAGTTGCTTCAGAAATGAGATTTGATTTTTGATCTTCCGTTCAATCCAAACCTTTACCGCTTCTAATCCCTCATCTCGATTATAGATCTCAAGTAGCTTTCTTCTGATATAGGTTGTGCTTCCGAGCTTGGGATACCAAATTCTTCCGTAAGGATCCCCATATTGATCTACGAACACTATATCGATATTATACTCCATTGCCAATTGAATAGCATCAGTCGTGATCTGTGCTGCATTAGCCACAATTATTGATGAAATCCTTTTGGGTGAAATTCTTTGTTTTTTCTCATCGATTTTCATTTCAAAAAGTTCGCCGACTTTATGAAGATAGGTGCCGTAGGATTTTAGGAAGAGTTGCATTTTTGCTCCTTTCCGATAGGTTAAAACCTATCTTTGAAACATACAAAATCCTTCAGGCTTCGCTTCGCTACGCCCAGACAGGGCGGATTGGGCAGTCTGAAAGACTTTGCTCGTTTTGAGCGAGGAGTTTTAACTCTTCGCATATTATTTCGTTTTATAGTACCTCTTTCCGATAGGTTAAAACCTATCTTTGAGACATTTAAAATCCTGCGGATTAACAGTCTGAAAGACTTCGGTTGTTTCGAGCGAGGAGTTTTAACTCTTCGCAGATTATTTCGTTTTATAGCACCACCTTCCGATAGGTTAAAACCTATCTTTTGAACATACAAAATCCTTCAGTCTTCGCTACGCTACGCCCAGACAGGGCGGATTTGACAGTCTGAAAGACTTCGGTTGTTTCGAGAGAGGAGTTTTAACTCTTCGCAGATTATTTCGTTTTATAGCACCACCTTCCGATAGGTTAAAACCTATCTTTTGAACATACAAAATCCTTCGGATTCTTAGTCTGGATGACTTCATGTGTTTTAGCTATGCGTTTTAACCCGTTGCGGATATATTTATTCATCATCAATTTCTTCAAGTTCCTTATATGTTGAACCTTTTTTATGATGCTCTTCTTGATTTTGAATATATTTATTAATGAATTTTACATGCTTTTTTGATATTGTTAAAATACCATATCCTTCCTGCCAATACGATGTGTCCTCACCAATCAATTCATTATTTACAAAATAGGATGAAGAACCTTTGATTAATTTTACCGCTTCCGATATTGCCATTTTTGGTGGAATGTAGATCAACAAATGAACATGATTTTCTATTCCGCCAATCTCATGAAGATAGAGATGATGCCTTTTGCATTTGTTTTCAATGAAATGGTAAACCTGGTTTCTAAATTTCTTATCTTCTAGATATGGTTCGTTGAGCTTTGTGTGAAAGACAAGATGGTAATAAATTGATTTGAAAGATCTGCCTGCCATGGGCTTTCTCCTTTCAGATAGGTTAAAACCTATCTTTTAAACATACAAAATCCTTCGGATTCATCAGTCTGAAAGACTTCGTTTGTTTCGATCGAGGTGTTTTAACTCCTCGCATATGGTTTCGTTTCATAGCACCACTTTCAGATAGGTTAAAACCTATCTTTTAAACATACAAAATCCTTCGGATTCATAGTCTGAAAGACTTCGGTTGTTTCGATCGAGGTGTTTTAACTCGTCGCTGATAATATTCACGATTTCAAAACACATAATCATTATAATTATCGTCTTTTCGGTGCCAGCCGGTTTGGTTAAATCATTATTACTGAACAAATATTCTTTTTAGGTTCTTTAAGAAAGCCGAGTTTTTCATCATAAGCATATTCTTTCTGATCTTTGTAAGAAATATATTGATATGGAAAATTTTTATTCTCTAATAATTCTTCTTGTGGTTCAATTATATCATTATAAACAAGCAGTTCATTTTCATAAACTGAAATCTGAAATTCTAATAAATTATGTTTCAATTTTTCTATTTGTATTCTGATTTTATCTTTTTCTTCTTTTGATAATTTTTCTTTGAGTTTTCTTTTTAGAGAAATAAGATTTTTCATATCCATTTGAGCATCTTCTGTTCTTAAAATGAAAATGGTCTTTTTTGCATTGTCTTCAATTAAGGAAAATTTTGAAATTGGTATTTGATATTTAATGCTTGTATCGTAATTCAATTCTTTTAGAGCATTAAGAAGTTTTTTGCTCTCCGAAAGAAAATTAAATTTTTGAAAGTATTCTTTAGAAAGATCATAAAAATCTTTGCTCTCATATTTTTTATTAACGATTATTTCATTAACATATTGAGATAAAATTCTTTTATAAATTCTAAAATTTCCTAAATTAATAAGATGCATTTCACCACCAGTTTCTCCAAATTCATTATGACGGTTGCAGCGACCCGCAACCTGAATAATCGAGTCAAGCAGTCCGAAATCACGATAAACATTTTTGAAGCTAAAATCAACACCTGCTTCAATTAATTGAGTAGAAACGACAATTATTTTATCATTATCTTTCAGATGTTTTCGGATTTCAGCAATCTGAATCTTTCGATCAAAAGGTGTTAGGTTTGTTGTAAGACAATAAGTTTCATAATCAGGGAAATGCTCATCTATCTTTTCATATAATTCTCGGGCAAACTTCTTTGTATTCATAACCAATAAACAATTTTCACTATCGAAAGTGTTACAGAATTTCTCTCCAAATTCTTCGAGGTTTGTTTCTTTTGTCTCTATATGTAGCTTAACTCTATTAAAACTATTGGATTTCATAAACTTATCAGAATCGACAAGATTAACAATATTTCCTTTTTCAAGAATTTCCGGTTGTGTAGCCGTAATAAGCAAAAAATATATCCCGAATCTTTCACCTAAAACTTTGAAAGTTTTCTGAATCAGTTTATAATAATCGGGATTAATATTCTGCACTTCATCGAGTATTACTATCGAATTAACAATATTACGAAATTTTTTAAGGAAACGATTTCTATAGCCGATTATCGTATGAAAAAATTGAACAAAAGTTGTTACTATCATTGCAGATTGCCAGGATTCTACCAAAAGCTGGTCATCAAGATAATCTTTGAATTTTTTATCTTCATAATTCTTTCGATTAATAATTTCTTTCGGAGTTAAATAATGATGTTTCAGGAGATAACGATTTGGGCGTTGTTCATATTTTTCTTTTTTATGAAATTTGATAATTTTCTCAAATTCTATATAATTTTGATCTATAATCGATGTATATGGTAAACAATATATTATTCTTCCTGTATTTTCAGGTAGTTGTTCTTTCAGTTTATTAGCGAAAGCAAGACATCCAAAAGTCTTTCCAATTCCAGTTGGAGCAGTTATCGAATAAAAATGATTTTTGTTTGAGATAGCTCTATTGTTGAGAATTTCATTCAAGAATTCATTTCGCAATTTATTGATAGGAATTTTCGAATCAAATTTATCAGGTTCTTTTTCTCTGCAATATTCCAGATATTCCTGAATATCATTTTGAGGTTCCTTCAAATTACCATTAAAATATTTGTTATCCAATCTTGCTGCATCCAATTTGTCGGAATCTATCAGTAATGAAAAAAGATAATTTGTGATAAAAAATAATTCAATTCTATCATCCTCATCTTCAATAAAATTGTCGAGGAATTCATCAGTTTCTTCTAATACTTCAGCAAAATCTTCAAAATCAATTTCTTTAATAAAATCAAGTTCAATACCAAATTTAAGATAGAAATGTTTCAATTCTGAAAAACTATTATCAAGAATGTTTTTCAGTTTCTTGTTGATGAGTGCAAAATTCGGAATGTTTCCTGAAATATCGAAAGATGTAAGATTTTGATGATGACGGAAAATAACTTGAAAAGCAACATAAGCCCATAAATCAGAATCAAATTCCTTTCGAACAGAATAATAACCGATAATTGCTGAAAAAAAACTATGTTCGGTTAATTTTGAAGATTTCTCTAATCCTCGAATGTATTTTTGAAACCAAGAGGTCGCTTTTCCAAAATCGTGAAATAAACCAATAAGAAAAGATAATCGCTGTAAATCTTCTTTCTTTATGAGAGAAAGATTTAATGAATGTTTTTTGATTTCATAATAAGAATTATCAGCAACATTATTTAAGTGTTCATACAGCGATTTCTCTTTTAATTCGCCTTCTTTGGGGTGTGATATTAGTTTCATAATCCTTTCAATAAAATGAAATGTATTTGCTATCTAAAAGATAACAATTTCTAAATTTACCTTCCATTCTTCTGCCTTTTTTCTCAAAAAAAACTTTCTTAACCGTTATTGGTTCCCTTCCTGTTTTTGTTCCACTTATAATTTGTTTGAAATGAATTGGCATCTGTTCAGCTAAAACATCAATTTCTGAGGAAAGACTACAATCAATAAAGTTCTCTTCTGAACATACTGAATCAAGATATTCCGATTTTTCAAGATATTTAATTTCAGTGTTCTCATAACTTTTCTGAAACTCAACATCTGCTTTAAACTGTCTTTGACCAAAATATACGCCAAATCCAAGATCATTCTCTATAATTTTTTCTTCAAGTTTGTTGATGATTTCATTATGATGATCGCAACCAATATAAATGATATATTCAATATTTTTATCCAGAGGAAACATCAATAATTCTAATTTGCATTGCGAATGTTGTGCTATTCCTTTTCCTTTTGCAATTAGATTAAAGTATTTGTTATGAAGATAATTAAGTGATTGCGTTTGTTTTCTGATTTCCAGATTCTTGGGAATGCAGACAGAAACTTTTAGATTTTCTTCATTGAAAATATCGTAATACTCATCACGAGGAATTTTCAGGATTGAAGAAATTAATCCAATTATAACAGTTCTGGGTGGGATCAGATAAGACAGAGAAGAAGCATTTGTATAAAACTTTCGAAAATGTGCAAATTTACCAGAAAGTTTGAACATTATGATCTTATCTATTTTAGAATTCATAATTAAACCAACTTACAGATTTAATGATTCTAAATTGAATTTTTGAAAATCACTCCACAATGGAATATCCAATTCATCATCTTTCCAATAAATAATTTTCTCGATGGGTTTATCTTTTAGATATTTAATCAATTTTGAAATATCAACAGAAAATTCAGTTATATTCCTTACAGCATATTTATTTTTAATCTTATAATCGATTGAAAGAAATTCCCGTAAATCTTTTAGAACTGATTTTTTGTTATCTGCTTGAACTCGCAAATATAATCTCGGTGTTTGACCTATTTTGGAACGAGTTCTATTAAATGGAATTGCTTTGACCATAGCATCATCAAATATGGATAAATCTTCTTCTGTTAGTTTTGAAGTTTCAGAAGTGTTTGCATTTATTCCACCGCTGAAAGCGATCAAAGAATATTTTACCCGAAAGTCTTTTCCAATACCTTCACCGGAACTGAAACTGGAAGTAATAGTTGAGCTTTCATTAATTTCAACAGGATTCAGCGAATATCCCCAATTAAATTGAACAGGACCAGTGAGATGTGTATTTGCACCACTTGCAGCAAAAACTGCTCCGAATAATCTGACATCGATTAAATCGGTATATTCCAGTTTAGCATCTTTAAGTTGTTTTGCTCTTTCTTCTGCTTTTGCGGCTTTTTCTGTTACAAAGATTTCCTTTTTGAGAGCAGTTTCGAAATAATCTCTCAAATATCTTTTCAACCTTACATCACTGACTAAATTCGTGTCAGTGTCATAATCCATTCTCGGTTTGTTCTCGTTATCCATATCACCATTGGGATTTGTCATTTTTGCATCATACAAAAATAAGATTTCGGAATTTTTTGTAATATTCATTTTTTTTCTCCTTCGTTTTTATTTTCATTTAATTTTTTTTCAAATCCTCTTTTCATTCCCATATAATCTTCAAAAGATATACCCGACAAAATGTAGAAAACGACTTCATCCGGTTTCATTCCTGATTTTTCAATACCTTGAAGACGGTCTGTAAGATTTCCCCAAATACTTTTTTCTTCATAAATGTATTCCTGATACAAAATAGTGTAATTTTTTACTTCGTTAACTAACTTATCAATTCTACGAGCAGCTATTCCATCATAATTTATCTTTGATAAAAAAGTTGATAAAAGCTTTTTTGGTTTACCTTTTGATAACGCTTTTTTTTGTTGAGCATAAACAATTTTCGATATTACCGTTCCTAGCAAAAACAAACCCTGTTTAAAAGCATTATTGCCATAAACATCACTGTGAACAACAAAGAATTCTTGATATTCTTTCTTTAATATTTCCGAAATGGATTTACCGGTATCCATACTACCTCCTTGTTTTATTAATTTTAATTTGGAAAAAATCGTAATGAACAAATTCATCTTAAATGCTGACAATTCATCTAATTTATTTTGATTTAATCTTTTTTTGAAAATCGCAATAAATTTTTGTATCAAACTGAAATAGTGAATTTTATTATCTGTAAGAAAAGATTCTAAAAAGTTTAACAAATCCTTACTATAAACATTATAATCAGGATTTTTATGAGATAAAAATGATGGGAATAAATAATATCTTAAATTGTTCAAGGTGAGAGCGTTTATTCCATTTCCAATCTCACTTAATTTATAAATTTTTGTCATATAATCAAACATTTCAAGTTTTATAATTAACTTATTCATTTCAATATTAGAAATCAATTTCAAAATATCAAATTGTTGTGAACCGGCAGGATGAAAGAAAAACATCAAGTCAAAATTTAGATTTTTACGATTAGCTCTTTGCAAGGTATGATTTATTTGCTCGATTTCATTTTTATATTTTGTTTTGCATTCTAAAACTCTAGTTATTCCTTTATATAGTTTTGGGTTAAAATTGTTTTCTTTAGATTCGATAGGAATCAAATATGTCTTTAAACCAAACAAATATTCTGAAAATTTATTCTCAATATATTTCATCCCCGTTAGAATCTGAAATAAGCAATCTTCACAAACCGCAAAAGATTTGTATGCATTCGAACTGGAAACTTGCTCAAAGTTCAGAGAATTTGTAGTTCCATAAAATTTCATTGATAGAGGTAAATCCTGTATGACTTTATTTTCTTTTTTGCAGATATGACAAATTTTATCTTTTTTTCCTTTTTCTACTGAAAATCTTTTCAGCAAATCAAAATAACAAAGATTGATATAATCATTTTTAAATTTTCCTTCATCATGTTCAAGAATATTTTGATTATTAAATAAAACAATAAATCTTGAGGGAAAATTGGAAATATTTTTCGAATAAGAATCAAAAAAGAATTTATTAAGGAAACGATTATACAATTCATTAATTGTAATTTTTTTATTATCTTCCTCAATTTCATTTTTGATTGAAATAAAAAGTTCTTTCTGATTTTCTTTCAATAACTCATAGTTAAGATAACTATCTTCAATTTTTTTGTTACCTTTTTGAACTAAAAATTCACCTTTAATATAAAATTCATTGAAAATAGAAAGAAGAAACTCTTTATAATCATCTGTAATATTTTCCTCAAACCATTCTTTCGATTTATTATTTGTTCTTTTATCTTGAATATACTCAATTGATTCTTTAAAAAGAGAAGAATAAAATGTATCAAGATTGTTTGTTGAGAGAAATTTCTTTTTATCTTTTGGAGCCGCTAATCTAAAAGCAAAAAAATATTCCCTATTTTCTTCAATCAATTCTTTATCTGATAATTTAAATTCGATTTCCTTATTATCTAAATCAAAATTCAGACAAATTGCTCTACCATTCAGAATTTTATTCCCTTTTTTATCTTTTTTTTCAAAAGGAACTAAACTTTGATGAAATAGGAGTTTTTTTCGTTTTTCTATAATATTTTCTGTCTGAAAAAATTCATCCTTTTTTAAAATCGAGTATCCAATATCCTTAAATGCATTTATCATCCAACCTCCCTATTTATTATTTGTTCTATTAATTCTATTGCATTATCCATCGAATTCATCCATCATCTCCAGATTTTATAATCCTGTATTTCCCCACCATCCCAAAACCTCTTGCAACCTGTTTGCCAATACCAAGGTATTCGGGTATATGAAAATTTGTAATAAAACTCCCAACAAAACATAACATTTTTATGTTTTTGAAGTTAACCATTCTTTTTATAAACTTTCCATCAACTTTCACTTCATCAATATCAGGAATTGTATATCCAAAACCTTTTGAAATTGTTTTAAGATTTTCCCGTAGAATATGCTTTAAAAACACCATTTGGTCATATCTATTCATACGATTGTATTTGTTATAATTCTCCTGATTCAGAGCCATCCAGGGTGAATAGAATTTATAATCTATAAAATCAATTGAAACTCCGAATTCATCTTCTCGTAATGCAATTGATTTTTCATTAATATCACGCATTTGTTCCCCGATTTTAATATTGCTGATTTCCAAAAATACTTTCTTGAGCAGATCAATCCCCTCATTTATGCCCACAATTGCGGGTTTATTTTCAATTGTTTTAAATTGTATGAGTGGATATGAATATCTTAACGAACCATCCTTTAAATGATTATGAATTATCTCGTAATTTGGATATTTTTTAGAGATATACCCACGAAATTTCGGGATGTCTGCCTTATTTAGTTCAACTCCTGAAAATATTAAAACAACCTTCTTTATTTTCATTAATTCCTTATTCGTACCTTTGCTGAAATAAGATGTTTTTTTCTTAAATCATTTATTAAATACTCTTGTTTCATTGTCAATTTTTTACATTTTTAATTCCTACATGAGTTTCGATTTCAAGGGGGGTACAAATTGTACCCCAGTAGGAATTCAGTTCGTTATCTCTTTTTCGCATCTTCTTTATATATTGTTTTACATCAACACTTTCGGTAAGCACTTCAATGACATCGGCTACAGAAAACCACCACTCATTATTATGAATAATTTTTCTAATCTTTTTACCCTTAAAAATAGCAATTTTGGTATTTTCATTTTTCATTGATTCCTCCATTTCTCACAAATGATTCGCTGATAATAATTTCACTTATCAATTCAAATTTTTTTGTGCACATTACCTACATTATACTTCTTAATATATCCATTCAACAACCTGTCAAAACCACTTCATATTTTCTTAAATCGTTTATGTAATTTCCTTCCTTTGCTGTCAAGAAATTGGTGAAATGGGTGAAGATGAGATATTTAAGATTTCTCGATTATAATGACTCGTTTACGGTGTTTGATTTAACTGATTGTTTTGTATATTGGTCGGGGCGAGAAGATTCGAACTTCCGACCTCCTGGTCCCAAACCAGGCGCGCTAACCGGGCTGCGCTACGCCCCGACTGAGAGTAAAGTTTTTAAAACCCGATCAATTCATGTCAAATAAGCTACGATTTTATATGAAGAAATGTAATAGAATCTATATTACACACCCCGCCCGCAAGCGGACACCCCTCTTTTTAGAGGGGAAAAATTAGACCAATCCAACCTGCCTAATACCCTCATACAACACGATCGCGACACTGTTGCTTAAATTTATTGAGCGAACCTGTTTTGTCATTGGTATTGTGTAAGAGTTTTTCCAATGTTCATGCAAGATAGATTCAGGTAAACCTCTCGTTTCCGGTCCGAAGATGAAAAAATCTCCGTTACAAAATGAAATATTAGTATAGGATTTCTGCGCTTTTGTGGAAAAATAATACTTTTGCGCTTTCTCATATTTCTTTAGAAAAGCAGCCCATGAATCGTGAATTTCAAGCTCAAGTTTATCCCAATAATCTAATCCTGCTCGCTTGAGATATTTGTCATTTAGCAGAAATTTCATTGGCTTAATAAGATGCAGTACCGAGTGAGTTCCTACGCATAATCGTCCAATATTGCCTGTATTAGAAGGTATTTCTGGTTCGTAAAGAACGATGTTGAAGGTCATTATCCAAAGATAACAGCAGCAACGATAAAATCAGTTACCAAAATTAAAATTGATGAGATCACAACTGCACGAGTTGTTACTCTTCCCACTCCTTCCGCACCGCCGCGAGCAAAAAATCCCTGAAAACAGCCCACAGATGTGATGATCATGCCAAAAGCAAATGCTTTTACAATGCCGCTCCAAAAATCAACCGGAGTAATAAATGATCTTATGCCAAAGAGGAATTCCGCAGTTGTCACATGATATAATGAAACAGAAACAAGATAACCTGAAAGAATGCCGAATAAATTTGCAAAAATTGTGAGCACAGGGAGCATGATTATTCCTGCAATGATACGTGGAACCACAAGATAGTCATATGGATTTATTGCAAGAACTTCCAATGCATCGATCTGATCGGTTACACGCATTGTGCCAAGTTCAGCCGCAAGTGAAGCGCCGATCTTCCCAGCCATAACAAGCGCAGTGAGCACCGGTGCAAGCTCGATCATTGTAGATTTCGTGATCATCGCACCAAGATAACGGTATGGAAGAAGCCCACCTGTTTGATATGTTGCCTGTACAGCAGTGACCATGCCGGTAAATGCAGACGTTATCGCGATCAAAGGAATGGATTCCACACCGAACTTCTGCATCTGTATGAAGGTTAGATGAATCCTCTTCCCTACTTTGCCGAGACTTTTAATTGTCAGTACTAAAAAGATGAAATATCTACCAATATCCTGAACTGTCCTGATAATGATACTTCCAATTGAGGATATTGGATATGTGATGATACGCATCATGCGAAGGATTGATTATCTATATTTTCAAAACGGGTATAATGTCCAATAAACTTAAGATTCAGCCGGCCTTGAGGACCATTTCTATTCTTTGCTACATCGATAACTGCGATACCGGGATTTTCTGCTTCTTCTTTCTTATAATAATCTTCACGGTAAATGAGTAGAACAAGGTCGGCATCCTGTTCGATGGCGCCTGATTCTCGAAGATCAGCCAGCACAGGCATCTTATCATGTCGCATTTCCGGTGCCCTGCTAAGCTGGGAAACTGCAATGATAGGAACTTCCAATTCTTTAGCGAGAATTTTTATAGCTCGTGAGATCTCGGAGATCTCCTGCTGACGTGACTGCCTTGATGCAACCGGCAACAGAAGCTGCATATAGTCAATAATGAGAAGATCGAGTCCCTCTTCGAATTTCAGACGGCGTGCTTTTGAGCGGATATCATTCATGGTATTGCTTCCGCGGTCATCAATAAAGATAGGTGCTTCTGCGATCTTATCAGCGTGTCGAGTCAAATTCATGATCTTATCCTTGTCCATTCCATAGCCATGAAGCATAGAATGCAAAGAAACATCAGAACCGGAACTAAGCATTCGCATGATCAGCGTTTCTTTATCCATTTCCAGACTGAAAATCCCAACTTTTTTATCCTGAAAAACAGCAGCGTGATGAGCTATGTTGAGGGCAAGTGCAGTTTTTCCCATACTTGGACGCCCGGCAACAACAACGAATTGCCCAGATTGAAAGCCACCGGTTATTCTATCCAACTCATTAAAACCGGTCGCTACACCTATGACCTTCGTTTTGCGTTTTGCGATCTCGTCGATCTTCTTAATGGTTGGAGAGACGATATCAAAAGCTCTCTCGAATCCTTCTTTCATCAAACTCTGAGTAACATCGAAGATATTTTTCTCAGCGTGTTCGACAATTTCCTTGCTATCCTGTCCTGTACCGTAGCATTCTTCTATGATCGATGAGGCAGTATGTATCAACCTTCGCAAGGTTACTTTTTCAATAACCAGTTGCGCATGGGTTTCCATATTTGCACTGGATGAGACAATATCCTGAATTTCTGTTAGATACGCTGCACCACCGATTTTTTCAAACAGGTCTTTCTTCTTGAGTTCATCTATGATAGTAATAAGATCGATCTCAATATTTTTGTTGAAAAGTTCCTGTATGGCTCTAAAAATATACTTGTGTGCACTTTTGTAAAAATAGTCTTCTCGAAGGAGTTCCAGCCCTCGTGCAGTAGCCCATTCTTCCTGAAGCATAGCACTGAGAACTGCACCTTCTGCATTCAGATCGTGTGGTGGAACTCGAACCGAATCCTGGTTTATCATTGTTCTGTTCGTTGTATTTTCAGCCATAATTTATCTCGATTCAGCGTATTCTCGTTTGAGCATTTTCATGTCTTCCCAGGCAGGACGTTTCCAAT
>Ga0208905_1000313_pt1 | contig 24832 bp, 23 predicted proteins | sample AntAceMetag02UKS_FD_184776 | JGI IMG/M metagenome (GOLD analysis project Ga0208905, IMG submission 184776) | Saline lake microbial communities from Ace Lake, Antarctica - Antarctic Ace Lake Metagenome 02UKS (SPAdes) (version 2) | ecosystem: Environmental > Aquatic > Non-marine Saline and... | reverse complement strand
AAGGCAGGGTAATTCAGAACCTGCTATATAGCTTATACCCTCCTGCATCAAGCTTATTCCGGGACTGGATGATGATGTCATAACCTTTTTACCGGCACCTGCACCTCCATATAGCATATTGATAGCAGCAACCTCACTTTCAGCCTGAAGTAAGACCATTCCTGTTCTTTCATGGGGCTTAGCAGCAGCAAGATATTCAATCACTTCCGATTGCGGGGTAATAGGATACCCAAAATAACCGTCAGTTCCTGCACGAATAGCTGCTTCAGCTATTGCTTCATTTCCTTTCATTAAAACATATTCTTCCATACTTTAAGGAATATTATTTGATTATATATTTTTTCTGTATTTCGAACCTGTTCTTCCCTATGAAATCTTTTTCCTGTAAACAGTAATTACACCGTCAGGACAAACAATGGCACAATTAGTACATCCGGTGCATGCATCCGGATTCACCATATAGGCATAATGATAACCTTTATCATTTACGTTATCGGAAAGGGAAATAACTTCAGTTGGGCATGCAGTAATACAAAGTTCGCACCCTTTACATTTACTAATATCAACTACAATTGCACCTATTATTTTTGCCATTTTATGATTATGTTTTTTTTATAAGACCTCAAAGATAAAAATAACCTTAAAAACACCATAAAATAATCGTCATTCATTCTGCTGTTAAAAAACAGACAATTCTGATTACTGGTTACCGTTTACTGGTTCTTTTCCATGATCCTGATGGAATCGTTTGAGCCTGTATTCAAGATCATTATAACGGTCGCTGCCTGTTTGAGACACGCATGCTCTTACCCCTTCAATCCTGTCACTACCTGTAATCTCAAGTGATATTGCACTAATGCCATAATAAAGTAATTTTTCAAGCAACCCGGCACCGGTGAAACCGGGATATGAAAAAGTAAAATAGAATCCGTCTGCCAAAGGTTTATCCACATCCTTATCGTAAACAATCTTAAACCCATTATCTGTAAACATCTTTTTCATTATGCCGGCTCTCACAGCATACTCTTTAACACTCTCAACAAAATTGAATCTACCTTCATTTGCTTCTTTCAAAATAGCCCTTAGTCCCCATTGTGCCGAATGTGATACCCCTGATGAAAGTGCATACAAAGCTCCGTATATCATCGAATAACCAAACTGATCAGTTTTATGATAGCGTTTCAGATCAGGATATCTACGATTAAAAAGTTTATCAGAAATAACCATCATCCCAATCCTCTGTCCGGCATAACTAAATACCTTGGAGCTTGAAATTAGCAAAAGGTAATTATCAGTGTAATTAGCTACAGTCGGTTGAAATGGTGGAACACCGGGTTTTGACATATCCTGCCTGAAATCCATAGCAAAATAGGCAAGGTCCTCCACTACAATAACATCATACTTATCAGCCAGTTCTCCGATAATTTGCAATTCCTCTTCAGTAAAACATATCCAGGAAGGATTATTTGGATTAGAATACATAATAGTTGAAACCTTGCCTGTTTCCAGATATGACTCAAGTTTATTTCTCAACTTTTTTCCCCTGAAATTGTAAACATCAAACGAGCGAAAAGTATGACCCAATATCCTTATCTGTTGTTTCTGAACCGGAAACCCGGGATCGATAAACAAAGTCCCCTCACGGGTTTTGTCATTTCTGTTAGCCACCATAAACGTAGCCATTCCCCCCATCATTGAACCAACCGTTGGAATACAACCTTCCGGATCCACATCAATATTTGCAAACAATTTTACAAATCTGGACATTTCTTCCTTTAGTTCTTTCACTCCTTCGATCATAGGATATTTTGAAGCCACTCCCCTTTTAAGAGCCTCTATCTCTGCTGCAACACCCACGGGAGCCGGCTCCAATCCGGGCACTCCCATCTCCATTCTGATAAACCGTTCACCTGTTGCTTCCTCAATCCGGTTTACCAACCTGACAATCTCCCGTATGGTTGCTCTTCCAATACCCGGTAAACCACTCTCTTTTATTAACCTTGAAACAATTGTTTTGTTAATTGGTGTATTCTTTTTCATTTTTCAAAATTCTTTATATTTACTTTCCCACACAAATGCGGGCATCAACAGCAACGATTTTTTCCGGTGTTCCCAATACCGGATTCAGATCCATCTCACTGATCTCAGGGGCAATATCCACCAATGCTGCCACCCTGGTAATTAATTCAATAAATTGTTTTTCATCAACTCCTTTTTGTTTTCTCGCTCCCTTAATAATTCCATATCCCCTGAGGTTTCTCACCATTATTTTTGCCTCTTCAAAGCTTAATGGAGCAAGACCGGATTGAACATCTTTCAAAACTTCAATAAAAATACCTCCCAGCCCGCACATAACCAGGTGACCAAATTTATCTTCCTTCTTCGCACCAACAAATAATTCAGTCCCTTCGAGCATAGGTTGCAATAAAACTGATTTCGTCCCTTCAATCTTCATCATTATTTTGAATTCCTTAGAAACCTCTTTATCACTTTTTACATTTAAAACCACTCCTCCGACATCTGATTTGTGCAAAGGACCAACCACTTTCATTACCAATGGATAACCTAACTTTTCTGAAACTTCTACTGCTTCCTTTTCAGAAGCAACTATTTTCTCAGGCACGCGTGGTATTCCGGCAGCATCCAATAATTGTTGTACCTTCTCGGGTTTAAGGTAACCATCTTCCGCATTATCAATAATTTCCCTGATCTTTTTTTGTTCCATTGCAGGGTAGTTTTCTGATTCCGTTACCGGTTCAGGAGTATAATACACTTTAGATAATGCTTTTCCCAATGCTACTTCGTCGGGAAAATTGATTCGCCCTTTCGACAAGAAAACTTTTATTTCATCCTTCACGTTGATTATTGAAGGCAATACCGGAAAAATCGGTTTTTTACATGTTTCCATTTTCCGATGAAGCACTTCATACACATCATACACTGGGAATAAGCCCGGGCTTCCAAAAATAACTACCATACCATCTATAAAATCAAAATCGTTCTCAACAGCATCAATAATTAGTCCAAGCTGTTCGGCATTACCGGTTGCGAGAAAATCTATCGGGTTTGCCACGGATGATCCGGGGTGCAATTTATTAAGCAAATCGTCAGCTTTTTCTCCTTTAATCTCAGGAACGTTCAATCCACCTTCAGAGAGAGTATCTGTAAGCATAACAGCCGGTCCGCCTGCATGTGTTATTATAGCAATATTCTTTCCTTGTAATTCCTTGTGCATAAACACAGAGGCAACAACTGTAAGTTCCTCCCTGCTATGGCACCTGACAACTCCTGCTTTTTTAAACAAAGCATCTGCAGCAGTATCCGAACCGGCCAGTGCACCGGTATGAGATGATGCAGCACGGCTACCGGCATCAGAACTTCCAGCTTTTATTGCAGCTATCTTACATCCTTTCCTGATAAGTGAAGACGCATGTTTGAGTAATATCTGTGGCTTATCAATGCTTTCAATATATAATAACTTTACCTTTGGGGTAGTTTCCGGATCGAAACTCTTGTCCATAAATTTTAACACATCCTCAACACCAAGCTGGGCACTGTTGCCTACTGAATATACACTGGAAAAAGTTAACCCATTAGGTATTCCTGCCTCCATAATAAATACAGCTGTTGCACCTGATCCGGAAATAAAATCGCATCCGCCAGGATCCAGCTTTGGGATTGGAGTAGTAAATATTCCATTATAATTCCGGTTAAGAAAACCTATACAATTTGGACCAATCAGACATCCATTTACCCGTTCTACAGCTTCTACCATCTGCTTTTCCAGAACAGCACCCTCTTCGTTCTCTTCGCTAAATCCGGCAGAAAGCACAATAAATGCCCTTGTCTTTTTGTTTTTAGCTAAATATTCAATTGTACCCGGGCAATATTTCGCTGCTATAGCTAATATTGCAAGATCAGTTTCAGGCAGGTCATCCGGATTCTTATACGACTTTATTCCCTGTATCTTATCTGCATTAGGATTGGAAACATATAAATCACCCTGATATCCGCCATCCAGTAAATTTTTTAACACCTTCCCTCCCGGCTTGGATATATCTTCAGAACCACCAACAACAACAATACTACGTGGACTAACCAATTGCTGATTGATCATAAATAATTGTTTTTTTTCAAAAATACCAAATTTTATCCGGTATTATAATTGTTTAATAACATTTTAATCAGTCGGCAGTCCTCAGTCGGCAGTCAGCAAAAAAGCAATAGTATAAACATTTTATCATTTACGCATTTAATCATTTTAGCATTCCAAACTTTTAACTCTAAGAGTTACCAACCAATAAATTATTATCTTGTGGATCATTTTTATTTTTGTTTTACAATTTAAAACTTATTGAAACTATGAAACGATTTGCTATCTCATTCTTCACTCTTTTCTTATTATGGACCCTTCAACCCGGGTTGCTTCATGCCAAAGATCCTATGAAAACTTATGAAGGCACATGGAAATTCACAGCCGAACAAGCTCCATTTGGATACCAGGCAGGAACCATGACTTTTGAAATTAAGGAGAATAAACTTACAGGTTTTTTAAAGTTTTCAGAAAGTGAATATCTGATTGAATTTCAAAATATTGAAATTAATGATGGGGGGATAACACTTGAGATAACTGTTGAATATGAACAAGTTCCGATAAATGCTTCAGTGAAGGATAATATCCTATCAGGCACAGCTGCTTCCCCTGATGGCCCGGTTAGTTTTTCCGCAACAAGAGTAGTGAAAGAAAAGAAATGAGTGAATGAGTGAATGATTGAATGAATAAATTGTTACGGATTACGGGTTTTTGTTCTTTTTTACAAAAAAGGCTACTTTCTCAACAGAGGTTATCATATCATGTTCTTCAAGATAAACACCAGGCGGAACATTGAGTGGTACGGTTGTGAAATTTAGAATACCTTTTATTCCTGCTTCCACAAGTTTGTTTGTTACCTCCTGGGCTACATTCGGTGGAACTGTTAATATTGCAATTGATATTTTTTTATTTTTTATGACTGTTTTTAAATGGTTAAAATGAAAACATTTCACCCCTTTCACTTTTGCACCAACCTTTTGATGGTTGGTATCAAATGAAGCTGCAACATCCAGTTTTGCTCTTTTCCCGGCAAAATAACCTGTAATAGCTTTACCCAGATAACCAAATCCTACAACTGCTACTTTCTGTCCTTCCTTCGAATCCAACACATCTCCGATTCCGGCAATCAGCTCTTTTACATTATAACCGTTTTTATGCATCCCTGCATATCCTATCAACATAACATATCTTCTAACCTGAACTGCAGTAATTTACTGATACAGTACCGAAAAGTTACATTTTTGCATCAAGACAAGAGTTATAGCGCAATTCATCGGCTTAAATTATTTCTGATACCTGGCACCCAATCCTGTTACAAAGACCAATACAATTTCTATAGTCCGCATTCTTATCTGTAAACATGGTAAATAAATGAGCACCACAGGCACATCGTCTGTAAATCGGTAATTTCACACCACATTCAGGACAAAAGAATTCCAATATTTCACCATTTTCAAGTTCAGCATCACAAGCAATCCACGATTTGTCACCACAGAATGGACTCAATGCAATGTGTCCTTCCTTATTATTACCTTTTACTTTCAGGTAGATTCCTTTTTGATTATTAAAAACAGCACGATTGCTAATTAAAGAATATCCATTCTGGCAATATACTTCTTCAACAACCCAAACCTTCTTTTGCCTGACAGCAACTTTTTTATCAGGTGTTGGAAATACTAACATTCCTTTAGAATTGAACCTTCTCATGTCAAATACATGATTTTAAAAAATTAATCAATTTCCCTCAAATCTACGAATTTTTTTTAGCAAATACCAGCTTCTTTATTTCATTATATATATAATCTATCCTTTCTTCCAGGTTATCTGAAAAGCATTCGCCAAAACACCTGTCTTCTTCTACTTCTATTCCGACAATATTAATACTTCGAGGCAGATTGTATCCAACATGCTCTCCAACCTTCAATGCATTTAGAAAAGAGGCATCATGTTTTGTTGACAGATGAAGTGTTTCTAGAAAATTTTCAGGAGAGAAAAAATGCAAATCACCAACTTCACTCCCCCCTCTCATGCCATCCAGTATGATTAGTTGATCATAGTCCTTAATAATTTCAAGTAATTCTAATCCACCAATATTGGATGTTTCAACATGAAAACCAGGTGGCAGGTTTTCTTCTCTGAGTTTATTAGCCAGCCGGGATCCCACACCATCATCCATCAGTATTTCACTTCCCATACCTAATACCAGCAATTTCTTATCACAATTTTCACTCATTGTTTCTGCCGGATATCAACTTACTTAGAACTTATCTATAAAGTCCGAAAGGTTAAGTAAATAATAAAAATTACAAAAAACAAGCACCAAATTTCAAATAAATAACAAATTCTAATGACTTAAAAATCAAACAAATTCTTGTATATGTGCTGTTTGGATTTTGTCTTTTCGAACATTGGATATTTTTTGTTATTTGTTATTTGCTATTTGTTATTTACTTATTGGTTCTTTAATTCAAAATTTGTTTAGCTTTATAGACGGACTTTATTTAGTCTCTTTTTACAGTTCTGATAATCTTCCCATCTTTATCCCTGAAATTAACCTGTAACGGCATTTCTCCGGGCAGTCTGTGAGTTGCACATGAAAAGCAGGGGTCATATGCTCTGAAAGCCATTTCAATCATATTCAATATCCCGTCAGAAACATCAACTCCTTTTTTTATCAGTCCCTGGGCAGCTTTTTTCAAAGACATACAGATAGCTGCATTGTTGTTTGTAGTACCAACAATAATATTTGCTTTTTTCACTATTCCCTTATTGTCTGTCCAGTAATGGTGTGTAAGAGTACCTCTCTGTGCTTCAACAATACCAACACCTTCATCGGGTACATTTGTTATAGGGGTTCTTAATTCAGACCCTGTAATATCAGGATCGGAAGCAAGTTCAACAAGTCTTTCAGAGCTGTAAAGAAGTTCTATCAAACGGGCCCAGTGCATAGCCAGAGTAGCATGAACCGGCTTACCGCCAAGGGTCTCATACATTTTCTCATATTCAATCTGTGCAAGAGGTGTAGCCATTCCATCAGCAGCATTAAGTCTTGAAAGCGGTGTGGCATGGTAAACTCCTGAATCCTGACCATCAACAAATCCTTTCCATCCAATTTTTTTCAGGTATGGAAACTTAAGGTAGCTCCACGTCTCGACTCTTTCTTCAACAAAGTCCCTATAATCAGCAGCAGCATATTTACAATGCTCTTTACCGACAGTATCAACAACCCTCACTTTTCCTTCATAAAAATTGACTTTATTATTTTCATCAACCAGACCCATTGAGTGAAGATTCAGTGAATAGGGACCATTCAAAATGAGGTCAACATAATCCTTATTCTGAAGAACAACATCATTAAACAGCTTAAGTGAGAACTTCGAGAATTCAACAAAACCCTCTCCTTTTTTTAATATATCATCCCGTTCTTCTTTAGTAAGACCTTTTCTAACCCCACCCGGGATATTCATTACAACATGAGTTTGGTGACCTCCTAACAGAGCCTGTATTTCCTGGGCAATTCTCCTCTGTTTCAGAACCTCTGTACCAATCTCCACTCCAACTTTTTCTATCACACCAAGAACATTTCGTTTAGCGGGATCTGCATCGGGACCTACTACAAAATCAGGCGCAGCCAGGGCATAAAAATGGGCAATATGGCTATGTACAAAATGTGCCATATAGAAAAGCTCCCTTAATTTTTTTGCTGTTGGAGGTGGTTCAACACCATAAACAGCATCGGCAGCTTTGCCAGAAGCCATATGGTGACATCCGGGACAAACGCCACAAATTTTAGTAACAATCTGTGATAATTCTTCCACAGGGCGTCCTTCACAAAACTTCTCAAATCCCCTAAGCTCGGGCACTTGAAAATAAACATTCTCAACTTCTCCTGAATCTTTCAGGAATATTTCAATCTTCCCGTGTCCTTCAAGACGTGTTATGGGATCTATTGTTATTTGTTTCATTTGTATAAAATAAAATTAACCTATTGTTTTTCGTATTATTGAACCCGGCAAGCTGAAACGATAGAAAGTACCGGCAGGATCTACTACCTGATCAATAATTTTCTCAATTTCTTCAGGATCATTCGAATCGATCATAGTTGCAATAGCCGACATCATCTTTGCCCCCGGGTCAGGAGCAGTGGCAGGGGGTCCGTAACAACCTCTGCACGGAGCATTTCCCTCAATGCATCTCACACCGCATCCTCCACGTGTTGCCGGTCCCATACAAATAACTCCCTGTTCCAGGAAGCATGTTTTCCCATCATCCTCAATCTCCCATGGTCTTTTAAACTCTTTAATTATCTTATTATCTGTCTTTTCTCTCTTACATTCATCACATTGTGTTTTTTCGAGGGCACCAACTACTGAACCTTTTGGTGGCAGCTCTGCTCCGGTAACAATAGCCATAAACACCTCCACAAGTCTTTCTGTCTGAGGTGGGCATCCCGGCAGGTAATAATCAACGTCAACAACCTGATCAAGCGTCTTTACATCATTATAGAATTCGGGTAGTGTTAAAGTCCCCTCAGGCATTTTAGTTTCAGTTTGCGGCCTGGTTTTTTCCTCATTAACTGTCGATTCAGTTGTTTGATAAGCTCTGTCGAAAATACCTTTTCTGTCAGAGAAATTTCCCAGACCGGGGATCCCTCCCATATGTGCACATGAGCCATACGCAACTAATATCTTAGTTTTTTTTCTCAGAAGTTTGGCAATATGTTCATTCTCACTATTCCTGACCGCTCCGTTATAAAGAGTAACATCAATGTAGTCATCAGCCATTGCTTCCACATCTTTATATTTAAAATCCAGAGCAATGGGCCAGAATACAAGATCGGCAGCTGCTACTACATCGAATAATTTTTCGTGTACATCAAGAACTGATACACAGCATCCGCCACAGGCTGCTCCCCAATATACGGCAAGTTTGATTTTTGGTTTTTGTGACATAACAATATTTCATATGTTTAAAATTTATTTTCATCGGTCATATAGCCAGTCCCGACATTGTCGGGATAGCTCGCCCCGATAAAATCGGGGCTCGGTTCTTTTTAATCAAATATTTCCATTTCGTCTTTTACATTACATGGACCCAGGTTTCTAACTGTTTCAGCCATTTCATCCGCCAGTTTGGCAAACTCTCTACCTTCGCTGGCACTTATCCATGCAAGTTTAAGCCGGTCGGGATTAATCCCCATCTGGACTATATATTTTTTCAGAAAATGATACCTCCTGAGGCATTTGTAATTTCCTTCATGATAATGACAATCACCGGGGTGGCAACCGCAGATCAGCACTCCATCTGCTCCTTCCCTAAATGATTTCAGAACAAAAGTCGGATCCACCCTGCCGGAGCACATAACCCGGATAACACGTATGTTAGACGCATATTTCATTCTGGATGTACCTGCAAGGTCAGCCCCTGTATATGAACACCAGTTACATAAAAATGATACGATTTTTGGTTCAAATTCCATAATTATACCTCCTGCATTTCCTTTGAAAATAGACCTTCAATTTGTGATAATATTTGTTCGTCGGTAAAATGACGAGCTCTGATTGCTCCTGTAGGACAAGCCGAACCACATGTTCCGCATCCCTTACATAAAATTTCATTTACTACCGAAACATTTTTCTCTTCGTCAAAACTAATTGCAGTGTAAGGACAAACCTTAATACAAGTTTGGCATCCACAACAAACATCTTCATTTACAACTGCAGTAGTAACCTCAACTTCAACTGTCCCACGCGCTATTGATGCCAATATTCTGGCTGCTGCCGCTTTTGCCTGGGAAACCGAATCTGGAATATCCTTTGGACCCTGGCAAGTACCTGCTATATATACTCCGTCAGTAGTAGTAGCAACCGGATCCAGCTTTGGATGTCTTTCAATATAAAATTCGTTTCCGCAAAGACTTATTCCAACAGCATGAGCAACTTCCTTAGCATCTTCATGAGCTTCCATTGCAACCATCAGGACAACCATATCAGCCGGTACAATGATATCTTCACCTGATAATTTTTCATAAAATTCAATACCCATTTCATATCCTGCACCATTTTCTGCTTTATTTATCTTTGGCAAATCTCCCTGCTGATCATACATCAGGAACATGACATCTTTTTTCGATGTAGATGCATAAAACTCTTCGCATCCTTTTCCAAATGCACGCATATCAGCATAAATCTGGAATAAGTTTGCTTCAGGCAGGGCTGACCGGAGTTGATTTGAAAATTTTAATGCGCTAAGGCAGCAAACCCTTGAGCAATATTCATGATAATCTGCATTTCTGCTTCCAACACAATGTATAATGGCAACCTTTTTTGGTTCAGTCCCATCTTTCTTAACTACATTCCCCTCCTTCAACATCTTTTCAAGTTCCAGAGAGGTTATAACATCAGGTAGTTTTTCATAATTATACGAACTGATCTTTCCGGGATCGAAGGGAGTTAAACCTGTTGCAACAATAACATTTCCAAACTTCAGCTCATACTCTTTATCTCCAGATTTTATTTTCGATTCAAAATTCCCGATATAACCAAATACCTCATCGATTGTTGTATTCAGGAAAACTTCCACTTCGGGATGATTATTCACTTTGTATATTAGAGGGTCGAGCACTTCAGCAGCACTGTTTAGCAGCGGGAATGTAAGGTCAATATTTGCAACATGGCCTCCAAGTTTTTCTGCTTTCTCAACCAGGTAAACTTTATTGCCGGCATCAGCCAGCTCCAGGGCTGCAGATAATCCGGTAACTCCTCCACCCATTACCAGGGTTGCAGGATTAATATCCACTGACCTTTTATCAAGAGCTTCATGGAAATTCACCCTGTTCACCGCACCTTTTATCAGGTCCAGTGCCTTAGCTGTAGCCTCTTCACGATTGTCGTGTACCCATGAAACCTGTTCCCTGATATTTGCCATCTCAAACATATACTGGTTTAAACCGGCATTTTCAAGAGCTTTGCGGAAAGTTAGTTCATGAATTCGAGGTGAACAGGCCGATACAACAACCCTGTTCAATTTATGCTCTTTAATATCCTTAACGATCATTTCCTGACCGGGATCAGAGCACATATACTTATAGTCTTTTGCGATAACAACATTTGGGAGTTTGGCAATTTTTGCTGCAACTGCCTCAACATCTACCATTTTAGCTATGTTGGTACCACACCAGCAGACATATACACCTATTCTTTTTTCTTCCATTGTTTGCTGCTTTAAGATTTTATTTTTTTAACGGTTAAGTCCTGCCCTTTTTAAGTTTGCAAAATATATTGCAAACGATCGATAAAGGAAATGTGTCCACTTTCCAAATGGAACAATCAATATACCCCATTGAGCAATAACAATTAAATGTATCATATATAACCACAAATTATTACTGATAAGATCTGTGTCAATGAGAATTCGTACAATAAATGCAGTAAATCCCATTAGGAAAAGCCAGATTACAAATAACCAGTCACTCGGGTGAGAAAATTTACTTATTTCTTTATTCTTTTTGATTCGTCCAAGAATAAAATCAAACGTGATAATAAACACTAGTCCGCCAACAATATATCCGAACCATATAATAATGGAATTTTCAGTTGAAAACCAGTTAAGGAAAACTGTTGTAACAAGTAACAGTATATAGCCAATTACAACCAGTAAATGCTCAAACCAACGGAATGTATTCTTCTCACATTTTAAGGATTTCTTTTGAGTAAACATATGAAGGAACATATCCCAAATACCCTTGACATATAGGAAGAAAGGAGCTTTTATTTTTTCTTTTATTATTGTTAACCAAAACATATGAATAATATTTGGTATTAATATTAAAACAACAACAGAAAAAATCAACATTTTCTCGAAAACATGTCCGAATTCCATTATGGACTCGATATTGAATTGTTTAGCATAACCAACACCAATAATTGAAACAGCCACTAATACTAATGCAATTATCAATGCCGGTACAGATTTAAAGAACAGACCGGAAAGACCTGTCCAGTCATAAACCGAGGTCAGATACCTGCGGGCAGACATCATCATTTCACCCGGGTTTGCATCTCTCGGGCAGGTTTCAGAACATTCGCCACAATAATAACACAACCATGGATCGATATTACTTTTGAATTTATCTTTCAGACCCATTTGTAACTGGCGGATTACTGTCCGCGGGAACAGATTTCCATCTTCGGTAAGAGAGCAAACAGCTGTGCAATTCCCACAATGGTAACACTCGTTCCATTCACTCTTACCAAATTTTGCAAGTTTTTTATTCAGGTCCGGATTAACAACGGTACTCATAATTATCCCTCCGTACTTATAAGTTCATTAACTTTTGTTTCTATATCATTGTAAGAAAGATCGCTCAGACCTTTTTTTACTTTGCTGTTTATAACACTCTGGATCACCCGTGCAGCAGCAGCAGAACCCTGGGCAACTGAATCAGGGATATCTTTTGGTCCCTGGCACACACCGGCAACAAATATCCCTCCCCTGACAGTATTCACCGGTTGGTTTATTGAATTTAATTCGGTGAACCATCCCGCATCATCAGTTAGAATGTTGAGAGATTTTGCAAGTTTTTGTGAATCCTCACCGGGTTCCAGTCCAACTGAAAGCACAACCATATCAACTTCTTTTTCGATTAGTTTCATGCCTTCAATATCTTCAGATCGCAGTACCAGATTGCCATTTTTCTCCTCAACCTTAGCGGTACGTCCTCTGATAATATCTATCCCTTCTTTCTTAATTCTTTCATAGAACTCCTCGTATCCCTTTCCAAATGCACGCATATCTATGTAATACTCACTAACTTCAGCATCAGGTAATTTTTCTTTAACAAGATGTGCCATTTTCAAAGAATACATACAACATACACGTGAACAATGAGTATTGTAGTTTTCATCACGGCTACCGACACAATGAATAAGGGCAATTCTTTCCGGACTATCGCTATTGGCTTCGAATATCCCATTTCCTTTTTTATCCTTACTCCTGAATACAATGCTTCCGCCGGTAGGACCTGCAGCGTTAAGCAAGCGTTCAAACTCAAGAGAAGTAAGCACATTAGGGTATTTTCCATAACCAAACCTCTCTACTTTTTCAGCATCAAAGGTCTTGAATCCGGTCGCAACAATAATATTACCTACTTTAATCTCAATGGTTTCATCTTTATCATCCAGATAAATACATTCAACCGGGCATACTTTTGCACAAACACCACATTTACCTTTTTGCACATATGTACAATTGTCTCCATCAAGAATATATTTATTCGGCACAGCCTGTGGGAAAGGAATATATATTGCTTTTCGCATAGTAGTCCCTGCATCAAATTCACTTGGAACACTTACCGGGCATTTAGCTGTGCAATCGCCACAACCGATACAGGTAGCCAGATCGACACGTCTGGTTTTTTTAAATACCTTAACAGTATAATCACCTGCCTCACCTGAAACATCAAGAACCTCACTGTAAGTTAGCAATTCGATGTTTGGGTGTTGGCCGATTTCTACCATTTTTGGTGTCAAAATACAAGCTGCACAATCAAGTGTTGGGAATGTTTTATCAAACATCGCCATGTGACCACCTATAGTACCTGTCTTTTCAACCAGGGTTACATCTATGCCTGCATTTGCAATTTCAAGCGAAGCCTGAATACCGGCAATACCAGCTCCAATTACAAGAGTTGATTTATTTACTTCATTCCCGGGAGGATCTGAAGCCAACTCAAAATTTACATCTTTGACAGCACAAAGTATTTTTGCTTTAAAGACAGACAATATATCTCCATCGCTCAACATTGTACCATTTACCGACACAAGGGCAAGATCTTCCGGGTTTTTTCCTGCATCAGCCAAAGAGGCAGAAACAAAGGATTTTAATTCTCCCGGGCTTCCCCCTGCAATAATTATTTTTTCCACCCCGCTCTCTTTTATCCTGGCTGAAAGACCCTTTTTGTCTTTCATGGGAAGGTCTGTGGCAAACCAGACTTCTTTTACTTCAGGAAATTCACCGGCAAACTGTTCAAGTTTTTCAAGACCGGAATTCATTCTTTCCTGAAAAATAACTGCCCTGGAATTTTGTTTTACCATTATAAAAATTCAGTTAAGTATAATTAGGAGTATTTATGATATATTAATCACAATAAAAGTATATGATATTATTTTTATTAGCAATACCTAAAACGCAAATATGATGTATAACATATTCCGGTTATTTACTACCATATGCTATTATATTGATTTTCTTGCTTTTATATCTTATTTTTATTCTTTAAAAATAGAGTGTATTCATTTGGCTAGTTTATTTAATTTTCGTTTATTTGTGAATAAAGTAACATTAAATGTATTTAAGAAGTAATATTACACGACTTTTACAATACCGTAGTTGCCTGACAAAATTCCAGGAACTGGGATTTGAGACTATATATTCATATAATCTGGGATTACGGGTAGGTGTAAGTGCAGAGCAAATCAGGAAAGATTTTTCGAAATTTAATATTCGAGGAAACAAAAAAGCCGGCTACAATATTGAAGAATTAATTACCGCTATAAATAAAATTTTTAAAAAAAACTCACCTCAAAACGTATTACTTGTTGGATATGGTAATTTAGGACAGTCTCTAATAAAATATAAAGGTTTTTCAAGGAGCATGTTTCATATTAAAGCTGCTATTGATATTGATCCGTCAAAACATAAAAGAAAAACTACAGTTCCTGTTTTTCCTCCTGAGAAAACCCCTGAAATTATTAAGAAAAATAAAATTAAAATCGGCATTATCGCGGTCCCTGATATTGGCGCACAGGAAATGTGTGATCTGCTTGTAAATGCAGGGATCAAAGGGATACTGAATTTCAGCAGCATTGTATTGAAAACTCCTGAAGATGTTGCAGTTAACAATATCCATCTCGCAAATGAACTGGAAGCATTATTTTATCAAATACATTCAAAACAGAAAATTAACTGATAAATCAATCTCTCTCCTGAAGCCACCTGATCCACTGCTCCATTCCCTCTTCTGTTTTCACTGAAAGTTCAAAAAATTTCAGATCAGGATTTACTTTACAGGCATACTCCTTAAATTTCTCAATATCAAAATCAACATACGGCAACAGATCTGTTTTGTTGATCACACAGATACCTGATGACTGAAACATATCGGGATACTTAATAGGTTTGTCCTCCCCTTCAGTAACGCTAACAATCACAACCCTCTGAGATTCACCAAGGTCAAACATAGCGGGGCATACCAGGTTTCCTACGTTCTCTATCAGAAGAATAGAATTATCTTTTACCTCAAGCGACTTTACCGCTTTGTTTATCATGTCGGCATCAAGATGACAGCCGGCTCCGGTATTAATCTGTATTACAGGAGCCCCGGTTTTTTCGATACGGTTAGCATCAAGCATAGTTTGCTGATCACCCTCAATTATATAGAAAGAACATTTATCTTTCAATATCCTGATAGTTTTCTCAAGAAGACTGGTCTTGCCGGAGCCGGGGGAACTAACCAGGTTAACAGCAAAGATATTTTTCGCTTCGAAATATCCCCTGTTCCGCTCAGCCAGCAAATCATTCTTCTGAAGAACATTCTGTTCAATTACAATTTCACGACTCCCGGAATGGTTATGATCATGATGATTATGGTCATGATCTCCATGGGAATGGCTATGGGTTACTCCTCCATGGGAATGAGTATGTTCTTCTTTTTCACCGGGTTTTCTAAAAGTAACATATTTACCTGGTTGTCCGCATCCGCAACTATCACACATATTATTCGCTTTTTAGAGTTCAGTACAAATTTGTCACAAAATTAACTAAAATTATTTCGTGAATTTATTAAAAATAATTATTAAGCAGGCTTTGCTTATGATTTATTCAATTGTAATTGATTTTAGTTGTATCTCTTTACCCTGAAGAATTTCTTTACCAAACTCCATACATTTTGGGCATTGAGAAAAATAATCATCCACGCTATAAACATGTCCACATTTCCTGCACTTAGCCCTGGCCTCTATTTTATTTATCTTCCATACTGCTTTTGAGCAAACGGAATCTTTCACTGCTTCTTCAAGAGCAAATTCAAGTGCATCAATTACCACTCCCGATAAGGTTCCTACATCTATCTCAAATTTATCCACGTTATGCACCTTTTCCTTCTCAGCATTTTCCTCTATCATTTCTACTATATTAACCGCTATCGATAATTCATGCATATCATTCTCTTTTCAGTAAATCACAATCATAAAAAATCAGTGTACAAAAATAATACTTTTTACTAATAACCTAATCATGTATCATGTATCATGTATTATGTATCATGTATCATGTATCCTGTATCATGTATCCTGTATCCTGCATCCTGTATCCTGTATCCAGCATCTTGAATCAACAATGCTTACACGTAACTCTTCTTTCTTTGCTCTTTGCTCTTTGCTCTTTGCTCTTCGCTTTTGACACCCAGCATTTGGTTTATTAATTTATTTTTCGTAAAATCAAATTTATTTTCTATAACTAAATTATGGAGGTAAAATGGAAAATCTAATTTCACTCAGAACTAAATGTCCCTATTGCAAGAAGTCTTTGATGGATCCATACGATCAGATCAATGGAAAGCCCAGCATCAAGGTAGATATTGAAGTAAACGGCAAAAAAGGAAGGTTTAGATTATGCTCATTTTATGGCTGTTTTGACCATAAAAGCAGTATTGAACTTCCAGAAAACGAGCAAATTAAGTTTTTTTGTCCCCACTGTAACAAGGAACTTATAAGTCCTAACAAATGTGAAGAATGTGGTTCTCCTATGATCCCGTTTGCACTGGAAAAAGGCGGGAAAGTTCATATCTGTTCAAAGGTTGGATGTAACAAACACTTTATCTCCTTCCAGAATGTTTCAGATGCATTACGCAAATTGTATAATGAATTTGGGTATTTTTAGGAAGGTGTTGATCTTTTAAGTATTTTTCCTCAGCAAATCCTCGGGAGTTGCTCGCCTGTTAGCATATCAACTATCCTGGTACCTCCAATAGCTGTTTTCAGTATTACCTTGCCCGGGTGCTTTTCAGTTATTTCCCCGAAAACGGAAGCTTTCTTACCTAAGGTGTTGTGCCTCAATTTGTCTAATACTTTATCCACATCCAATGAATCGACTACCATAATAACCTTACCCTCATTTGCCATATAAAGAGGGTCATATCCAAAAATCTCACAAGCACTTTGCACACTGCTTTTAACCGGTATATTTTCTTCGTCAGCCTCAATACCCAGTCCCCTTGTTTCAGAAAGTTCGCATAAAACCGTCGCAAGTCCACCCCTGGTAGCATCGCGCATAAAATGTATACCTGATGAGATACTGAGAACTGATTGTATCATTTTGTTAAGAGAGGCACAATCAGATTGAAGATTAATACTAAAACTCATATTCTCACGGGCAGACAGGATGGCGACACCATGATCTCCAACACTGCCACTTACAATTATTTTATCGCCGGGTTTTATTTTCTGCCCGGTACTTATTGAATGATTTTTCCGGGGTAAATAGCCCACACCAGCAGTATTAATAAATAGTTTATCGCATTTACCTTTATTTACAACCTTGGTATCACCTGTCACAATTTTCACTCCTGCTTTACGTGATTCTTCAGCCATTGTACTGACTATTTTTTCAAGATCCGATATGGAAAAGCCTTCTTCAATAATGAATGATGCACTCAGATATTGTGGCTTTGCTCCGGATACAGCCAGGTCATTAACAGTACCACATACAGCAAGTTTCCCGATATTCCCACCAGGAAAGAATATTGGATCTACCACATAAGAATCTGTAGTAAAAGCAATCCCTTCATCTGCTCCGGGAATACATGCAGAATCAGTTTGTTCGGATAATATTTTATTTGAAAAATACTTTACAAAAATATCCCTGATAAGGTCGTGGGATAATTTCCCACCACTACCATGCCCCAGCAAAATAACTTTTTCAGAATTCTTGTTCATAGATCAATATGTAACGTGATTTTGAAATAAATTTTCTTTCCATTATTCCCTCTAATCCTCCCTTTATTCCCTTCTTCCCTACTTATTATATCGGTAATAAGCATGACATGCGCCTTCATTTGAAACCATGCATGCCCCAACCGGATTTGCAGGTGAGCAAGCCTTATTAAACAATTTACAATCAGAAGGTTTTTTAACACCTTTCAGTATCTCACCGCATATACAACCTTCGGGTTCAATTGTTTCTTCAACTTCAACACTCAGCATTTTTTCTGCATCAAACCGTTCATATTTTTCTTTTAGAGCAAACCCGCTGTTTTTCAAAACCCCCAATCCTCTCCACCAATCATCATTTAACTTAAAAACTTCATTCATCATTTCCTGAGCTTTTACATTACCTTCGGGAACAACAACCCTTTTATACTGTATTTCCACCTTTGGCGAGTTGGTTTCATATTGTTTGACAAGCATATAAATAGATTGCAAAATATCAACCGGTTCAAAGCCACTGATAACACAACCAAGACCAAATTTTTCAGGGATAGCTTTGTATATACCTGAGCCTGTTATGGTACTGACATGACCTGGCGCAATATAACCATTCAGTTCTACACCCTCGTCAATCAGGGCTTCCATAGCAGGAGGCATGATCTTATGCGAACTAAAGAGATAGAAATTCTCCAGATTTTCAGCATTTGCATTTAATATAGCTGCTGCACTGGTTGGGGCGGTTGTTTCGAAACCAATGCCAAGGAAAACAACTTTCTTATCAGGATTTTTTCTGGCAATATTCAAGGCATCCAGTATGGAATATACCATCCGGATATCCCTTCCGTTTGCTTTCTCCCTGTCAAGTGATGAGGTAGATCCAGGAATCCTTATCAGGTCACCAAATGAAGTAATTAAAACATTATCAAGACGGCTATAAGCCACAGCCTTGTCAATAAACAAATTACTTGTAACACAAACCGGGCAACCAGGTCCGGAAAGCAGTTCTATATTATCCGGGAGAAGTGACGGAATACCAAATTTCTGAATTGCCATAGTATGGCCACCACATACCTCCATAAACCTAACAGGTTTTTTAGATATGGAACTGATATGATCTACAAGTCGGGATACAATTTCTTTGTTCCGGAATTCTGTTATATATTTCATGCTTTCCTGCTCTGCTCTTCCCGGTCCATTTCCTTATTTAACTCTTCTAACTCCTCAAACAAAACAAGAGTTTCAGCTGCATCAGTCGGACTGATCTTCTGTAATGCAAATCCGGTGTGAAGCAGAACATAATCACCAATCTCAACATCATCAAGCATTTGAAGACTGGCATTTATAATTGTTTCGCCAACAGCAACCCTGGCCATTTCTCCATTGATTTCAACAATTTTTGCCGGTACACTTAAACACATTTTAATTCCCTCCTTTTTGATGCAATTACCAGTTGTCCCAGGGCTATTCCACCATCATTTGCCGGGATTGCCACCGGGGTAAATACCTGGTAATTCTCCTTTATTAATTTATTCTCTGTTTTCTGAAGTAAATATCTGTTTTGAAACGTCCCTCCCGATAAAACCACTTTACTTATACCGGTTCTTTGTCTTACTTCATTTACTGCGGCAAAAATAATAGAAATAACTGTATTATGGAATTTTGCCGAAATTACTCCCTCGTGAACCCCATTATTAATATCATTCACTATCTCTTTTATCATTACCTCAACTTCAATTGTCTTTCCCATTTTGAAAGAATAGGAATCAGTGCAATTATTATCTATAAGAGATTCAAGACGCATCGGGGCTTCAGCATGGAAACCTGAATAAGTACAAACATCCAGAATAGCAGCTACCGTATCAAACAACCGTCCTGAACTGGAAGTTAACGGACAATTTATTTCTTTATCAATCATCCGGATTATATCCTCCGCGTTCTTTTGAACCAGATTTCTAACAAAAGGAATATTCAATTTAAAAAGATCTGATCCGTATATTCTATATAAATATGCCACCCCCATCCTCCATGGTTCAAGAGTTGCTTTATCACCACCAGGCATTGGAATATACGAAAAATGCGTAACCCTCTCATAATCTGCCAGATCACATATAAAAAATTCTCCACCCCAAATATTGTTATCATCACCAAGACCGATTCCATCGAAACTAACTCCTATCACTTTTTCATCAAGGTTATGCTCTGCCATACAGGCAGCAATATGTGCATGGTGATGCTGTACTTTAACGATAGGCAAACCGGATGCAACAGCATATTTTGTAGACAGGTACTCAGGATGAAGATCACAAACTATTAAAGCCGGATCGACACGAAACAGGTTTTTCTGATTTTCGATCGATTCACAATAAAATTCATAAGTTTCCCAATTCTTAAGGTCTCCTATATACTGGCTCAGGATTGCCTGGCTTCCCTTACCGAGACAAAAAGTATTTACCAACTCTGCACCACAAGCCATAATTCCGTTTACATTCAGGGTCAGATCAACAGGTTCGGGCACATAACCTCTCGACCTTCTTATTACACGAGGAATGTTATTGACCACCAGTTGAACTGAATCATCAACCCTATTGTATATTTCACGGTTATAAGTCACCAGGACATCACTTACCGGGAGAAGTTTTTTTGAAGCTTCTTCATCAGTAATGATAATTGGTTCATCCAGGATATTTCCGCTGGTCAGAACAATAACAGGTGTATTAAGCTTACTAAAAAGAAGGTAGTGAAACGGCATATATGGCAACATTGCACCCACGGTATCAAATCCCATACTAACACTAAAGGAAAGTTCCTTTCTGTTTTTCAGAAGAACTATCGGTCGTCTCCACGACTGTAATAATTCCTGTTCTTCTGCATTTACCATAGCATATTCCCTGAGTGTCTCTATTCCGTTAAACATCACTGCAAACGGTTTCCCCTCCCTCAGCTTGGATTGCCTGACCTGTTTCACTGCTTTTTCGTTTAAAGCATTACAAGCCATAAAATAGCCACCAATTCCTTTAACAGAAACAATCCCGCCGCTATTTATCACCGTTGAAGTTTTAGTAAGAACTTCCTCAAAACTATCTGTTTTCCCATCTTTTGAGATTAATTCATAGTGGGGTCCACAGTTCAGACATGCAACAGGCTGAGCATGGAACCGGCGATCCCTAACATCCGTGTATTCACCGGCACATATATCGCACATTTGAAAAACATTCATTGTAGTTTTGTCCCGGTCGTATGGCAAATCTTTAATTATAGAGAACCTGGGACCACAATTAGTACAATTGATAAATGGATAATCAATCCTGTGTGATTGATTTTTCATATCCTCCAGGCAGGCAGCACAAACTGCAATATCAGGGCTCACATCGGTAATTTCATCTGAATCAGATTTACTTCTAATAATAGTAAAATTTTTATAACCTTTTGAACTGATCCGTTTAACACTAACTAATTTGATTGTTGATGCTAATGGTTTTTTCTCTTCCAGGGAAATTATAAAATGATCAATATCAGATTTTTCACCCCTGGCAATAATTCTAACTCCATCATTCCGGTTTTCAACACTACCCTTAATATTATGATAATGGGCAATCCTGTAAACAAACGGTCTGAATCCTACTCCCTGCACCAGGCCCTTTACTGATATTTCATAAGTTCCATTGTCCATTAGTATGATTAATTAAGAATGCGAAGCTAAATGAATGTATTGTATTTTCAAAAAATAGAAACCGTTAAAACAATTAAATAATCTTCATGCTTGCCAACATATCTGGCAAAATATCAAAAAAAATTCTTAATTTTATTAATTGTTATGGTTCATCCGGAGATGGAAAGAAGGGAGTAGAGAGAGTTATAATATATTGCATAAATTGGATTAAATCTAAATAACACAGAACTAACATTTATCATTTGTTTATAAATATTAATGCTGTTAATTTGGTTGTTAATTTTTTCACAAATAGGATAACAACTATTTCAAGCTATTTAAATTATGGAAAATAATACTGTGCATTCTGCAATCAGTAAATACAATCAGGATAAAACAAGATTAATGGATATCCTTATTGAGATACAAGACACCGAGAATTATATTTCTGATGATGCAGTCAGGATAATTTCAGAGAAACTGGAATTGTCTATTGTTGATGTTGAGCAGACCATATCATTCTATCACTTTCTGTCAAAAAAGTCATTAGGAAAATACACTATATATTTAAACAATAGCGTGATTTCAAATATGAATGGCCGACAAATAGTTGCTGAAACTTTCGAAAATGAAGCTGGTTGTAAATTTGGCGAAGTAACTAAAGATGGAACTATTGGCTTATTTGACACTGCCTGTATTGGAATGAGTGACCAGGAACCTGCAGCTCTGATTAATGGTAATGTTTTTATACACCTCACTCCTTTCAGGGTAAAGGAAATTGTTCGGGATATACGTGCCGGCAAAGATGTAAAAAAGATGCATACCTCTTATTTAGGTGGCGGACAAAACAAATCTGAATATCTGAAATCTGTTGTCCGGAATAATATTATGAGAATGGGGCCTGTATTAAGTGATGATTACAATCCAGGAACAATTATAAAGAAAAATCTGACACAATTAACTCCTGAGCAGGTAATTGAGGAGATTAAAACATCAAATATCAGAGGGCGTGGAGGGGCAGGTTTTCCCACCGGTTTGAAATGGGAATTTTGCCGTAAAGCCAAAGGAGATAGAAAATATATTCTCTGTAATGCAGATGAGGGGGAACCGGGAACTTTTAAAGACAGAGTGATACTAACCGAAAGACCAAAGCTTTTATTTGAAGGGATGGTGATTGCCGGATATTCTATTGGAGCAACAGAAGGCATTCTTTATCTAAGGTATGAATACAAATATCTAAAGAATTACCTTGAAAATATTCTTGAAGAAGCACGTGAAAAAAACCTGCTGGGCAAGGATATTGGAGGGATAAAAGGATTCAATTTTGATATAAGGATCCAGCTTGGAGCAGGAGCATATATTTGCGGAGAGGAATCAGCTCTTATCGAGTCGGCTGAAGGCAAACGGGGTGAACCACGTGACCGTCCCCCATTCCCGGTCGAAAAAGGATATAACAATTATCCAACAGTTGTAAATAATGTTGAAACTCTTTGCTCTGTAGTTAAAATTATGCTTAACGGTGGTGAATGGTATAGTTCCCTTGGAACTCCCGTATCTACAGGAACTAAAGTTCTCAGTATATCAGGTGATTGCAGATATCCCGGAATTTATGAAGTGGAATGGGGTCTGACAATTTCTGATATTCTTGACATGGTTGGGGCTATAAACGTTCAGGCAATTCAGGTTGGCGGACCTTCAGGTTCTCTCATAGGACCTGAAGAATTCGACAGAAAACTATGCTATAGTGATCTGGTTACCGGGGGATCGTTCATTATTTTTAATTATAACAGGGATTTGCTAAAAGATGTCGTACTTAATTTTACCAACTTTTTTATTGAAGAATCATGTGGTTCCTGCGTTCCATGCAGGTCAATGACACCCTTGTTTAAACAAAAGCTTGAAAAGATACTGAGTGGTAACGGTGTGGCAAGCGATCTGGAGGATATGCAAAGCTGGGGCAAATTAATGAAAACAAACCGTTGCGGCTTAGGACACACCGCGGCTAATCCAATATTGACAAGCCTGAAGAATTTCAAATACCTTTATGAAGAAAAATTGGACAGAGGAAAAGAATATGAAACAGGGTTTAATCTGGAACGAGCTGTAAGTGAATCGTGTGAAGCAACAACAAGAGTTCCAAATTTTTAATAAATAAACAATTTAAAATAATGGCTGATATAATCAACTTTATCATTGACGGAAAAGAATGCACAGCTGAAAAAGGCATTTTTATTTTACAAGCTGCTAAAGAAAATGATATTTACATTCCCACTTTATGTAATTACGAAGGTGTAAAACCCCAGGGATCGTGCCGGATTTGTACAATCAAGACCAATGGACAATTTACTACCGCATGTACTTCACCTGTTGCAGATGGAATGGAAATTGAAAATGATACTGACGAAATAAACGATCAGAGAAAATCGATCATTGAATTGCTTTTTGTTGAAGGAAACCATTTCTGCCCTGCTTGTGAGATGAGTGGTAACTGCGAACTTCAGGCTCTTGCCTACAGGTTTCAAATGATGGTTCCCAGGTTCACTTATCAGTTTCCGAAAAGAGAAATTGATGCCCGTCACCCAAAAATACTCAAAGACCAGAACAGATGTATAAGATGCAAAAGATGTATTCGTACAATTAAAGACGAAAAAGGGAGGAGTGTCTTTGCATTTTACGGAAGAGGTAAAAATATTGAGGTAAATGTTGATCCTGTATTGGGAAGCAAACTAACAGACAAACTGGCTGCAAAAGCTGTCGAAGTTTGCCCTGTCGGATCCATACTTCCACGCGAAAAGGGCTTCAGAACACCGATTGGGCAAAGAAAATTCGATCATAAACCCATCGGAAGTGAATATAAACACTAAGAAACTCTATTTTAAGGAGAATTTATTATGAGTAAACCAGTAATAGCAACTGCAACATTAGCCGGATGTTTTGGCTGTCATATGTCATTACTCGATATTGATGAAAAGATCCTGGATTTGATTGAGCTGGTAGAGTTCAATAAATCCCCCATCGACGATATCAAGAAATTTACCAAAAAATGTGATATCGGACTAATTGAGGGAGGATGCTGCAACAGTGAGAACGTTGAGGTTCTTCAAA
>Ga0208905_1000312_pt1 | contig 24847 bp, 18 predicted proteins | sample AntAceMetag02UKS_FD_184776 | JGI IMG/M metagenome (GOLD analysis project Ga0208905, IMG submission 184776) | Saline lake microbial communities from Ace Lake, Antarctica - Antarctic Ace Lake Metagenome 02UKS (SPAdes) (version 2) | ecosystem: Environmental > Aquatic > Non-marine Saline and... | reverse complement strand
TCAAAGGGACGCGGATCAGGCCGACCTCCGATCGGGTCCGGGAAGCGCTCTTCAGTATCCTGGGGGATACGGTCAGGGGGAGCCGGGTGCTGGATCTCTTTGCCGGGTCCGGGGCTCTGGGGTTGGAAGCGTTAAGTCGGGGAGCGGAGAAGGTAGTCTTCGTGGAGAAGGATCGGGACGCCCGGGAGATTATCCGGGATAACATTACTGATCTGGCAATGGAGGCATTCTGTGAAGTAATCCCCGGAGATTACAGAAATATTCTGAAGAGGTTGGGGAATAAACATGATTCATTCGACCTGATTCTGGCCGATCCGCCATATCAAGATACCGAAGGCGGCGCGGCGGAAAATATATTGTCTCTGATCGGCGAATTTGATACGTTACGGGAAAATGGGTTGGTGGTTATCGAGCATTCCCGCCGGATAAAAATAAACATTCCTGATTCCTCCTGGAAAATATTTCAAATTAAGAGATATGGGCGGAGCTGTTTGACGATAGTGAGTGGGGAATAGGGAATGGAGAATGGGGAGTGGGGGGGACAGGACGAACGTCCAATAACCAATGGCCAACTGCCAATTTCCAAGTATAACTTGCGGCTTCGGAAAAGTTGCCCGAACAAAGTGAGGGCTAAGTTCCTGCTTCGGAATTTCAATGAATTCGATTATAGACAATTGGACTATTTTTGGTGTTGCAGCAATCTAATCACGATAGTCATTTTTCAAAACTATAAAGTAGCGAACGAAGTGAGCTAATTTATATGCAATACAACAAACCACAGATTCACGCGATCTACGCGGGGAGTTTTGATCCGATTACTCTTGGCCATCTGGACCTGATCCTCCGGGCTCGGAGGATCTTTTCCCGTCTGACTGTAGCGGTGGCGGAGAATATGGAGAAGACACCGTATTTTTCTATTGACCGCCGATTGGAATTGATAAAGGGATGCCTGGTTGCGGAAGGTGATCTGGATATTGAGGTGGAATCTTTCTCAGGTTTATTGATCGACTACGCCTCCCGGAAGAATGCCCAGGTTCTGATCCGCGGTCTGCGGGCAGTCTCTGATTTTGAATATGAATTCCAGATGACACTGACCAATCGGAAGCTATCCCCGAACCTCGAGACTATCTTTTTGATGCCGAGTGAGGCCTATTTTTACATCAGTTCCCGGATGGTGAAAGAGATATTTATTCTGGGGGGTGATGTCTCTATATTTGTTCCTCCTCCGGTGATGAAGGCGTTTAAAGAGAAGCATGATAATTGATCTTAAATCCATTCCTATCGGGGGTCTGTATGTGGAAGGTGAGGATCCACCCGATATTATTGAAATAGATGACCAGGATATAGAATTTCTCCTCCCTATCAGGTATAACATTAAAGCATCGTTAACCAAACGGACGCTTCTGGTTCGGGGAAGGCTGGAGGTTGAAGTGCGTCTTGCCTGTTCGCGATGTTTGAAGGAGTTTGAGGAGAGAATAGAGGTAGAAGATTTTAATATCCGCAAGGAAGTTGATGATCCGGGGGATACAATCGACTTGACAGAAGAGGTCCGTGCCGATATTATCCTCGCCCTTCCTAGAAAACCGCTATGTAAGATGGACTGTCTGGGGATATGCCCATCTTGCGGGCAGGATTTGAACGAAGGAAAATGCGGATGTTCCGCGGACCGATCAGATTCCCCGTTCGCGGGACTGAGTGTTGATTAGGTAATATACATCAAAGAATAGATATTGTGATTCAATGGAGTTTTGAAAAAGCAAGTGGCGTTGATCTAAGTGTACTTACACTAAGTTAGCGCCGAAGGCGATAACTTATAAGGAAATTAATTATGGCTGTTCCAAAAAGAAAGACCAGTAAAAGTCGGAAGAAAAAACGTCGGGGCGGAAGTACTTTTGAATTGCCATGGACTACGCTCTGTCCCCATTGTCACCAACCACAGCAACCTCACCGCATCTGCCCGCATTGCGGCTATTATAATGGCAAAGCTGTGATGGAAGGGGAAGAATAGGAACGTTGAAAAGTAAAGACGTTAAAGATAAATAACGTTGAATGTCGTTAAAATTTCAAAAAACCTGAAGATCGTTGAAGGGTTAAATACCGTTAAAAAAAACATCAATAATAAGTTAACGCCGCAGGCGATAACTTAAGGAGATAAAGATGGCCCATGAAAAAATTGGGATATCGGGAACCGGTTTTTATGTCCCCGATAAGGTATTGACGAATGCCGATCTGGCAAAGATGGTAGGGAAATAGGGAGTGGGGAGTGGGTTGGCAATGTAGCCGCGGTCGTTGACCGCGGAGGAAAGCCAAAAGTTGCGAAGCTAAGTTTTATTTTAAGCAGGAGAAGAACCATGTTTTTAGAAGGGAAAAAGGCGGTTGTAACCGGCTCGGGTCGCGGGATCGGACGGTCCATAGCTCTGGCTTTGGCAAGGCATGGAGCGGATGTGGCGGTGCTCGATATGGATGAAGCAGGTGCCGGTGAGACCGCGGGGATTATTGAGCAGACCGGGCGGAAATCATTGGCTCTGGCGGTCGATGTTTCACGACTCTCGGAGGTGGAGGAGGCGATAAATAAAATTCTTGACCTCTTGGGCAGCATAGATATAGTGGTAAATAATGCTGGAATTACCCGTGATAACCTCTTGATCAGGATGAAAGAAGATGAGTGGGATTCGGTTATCGCGGTGAATTTGAAAGGGTCTTTTAATCTGAGTAAAGCTGTTGCCCGGTCGATGATGAAGCAGCGGTCCGGTTGTATTGTCAATATAGCTTCGATTATTGGAATGATGGGCAACACAGGTCAGGCTAATTATGCCGCAAGTAAGGGTGGACTGATTGCTTTGACCAAGTCACTGGCAAAGGAGATGGCCCCACGGGGAATTCGAGTTAACGCGGTTGCTCCCGGTTTTATCGCGACCGAAATGACTAATAAAATTCCGGAGAAACTGCGGGAAGAGATGGTAAGATCCATCCCGCTCGGACGAATGGGAGAGACGGATGATGTTGCTGCCGTTGTCTCCTTTCTGACCTCACCGGCGGCCGGATATATTACCGGTCAAGTTATAGTGGTAGATGGAGGGATGTATATATAAGTTAGCACCTGTGGCGCTAACTTATCGTTAAAGAATAAAGACGTTGAAAAAGAAAAACGTTAAAGATAAAAGAAGTTGAAGATCGTAAGTAAAAGCCTGACCTAAGATAGGCAGGCTCAATAAAGAGTAGTGCTCAGAGCGCTAACCTATCAAATAGGAGGAAGGAAAATGTCGGACGTAACACAGAAAGTAAAGGATATTATTATAGAGCAGTTAGGCGTAAATCCGGAAGAGGTAACTGTGGAAGCTTCATTTATCGATGATCTGGGCGCGGACTCTCTGGATACGGTTGAGCTGGTTATGGCTCTTGAAGAGGGATTTGATATCGAAGTTCCCGATGAGGACGCGGAGAAGCTGACCACGGTGGGAGCTGCCATCAAGTATATCGAAGAAAATGCCAAATCCTAAGAAAGTATGGAAATGATGGTGTAATATTCGAATGCACATCAGGTCCGTATCCACCGTCATTATGGCGGTGGATACGGGCGAATTTTATAATTTTAAAAGATAAATTAATTTGGTGTTGCACAATCCGGGAAGTAATTGCCTGTATGCAAGCCATGGCGAATAATCTAATCCCATCCACTATTAACTATGAATTTCCCGATCCGGAGTGTGATCTGGATTATGTCCCCAATCAGCACCGGGAAGCGGAGATCAAGATCGCGCTGAGTAACTCATTCGGTTTCGGCGGCCATAACGGCACCTTGGTCATAAGGCGCTATAGCGAATAAAAGAAACGGCGTAGCCGTTTCTTTTATGTTGATTCTGTTCTTTTGAGTGAAATAACTCACTTTAATTAAAGGACTTAGAATCAACCCAAATTATGCGATTTTACGCAAATTATTGTGTGAGATCGCATAGTTTGGGTTAATGACAATAATTTTTTCGGAGAAAAATTAATATGAACTATTTTCTGACCGAAGAACAGAAGATGATCAAGGATCTGGCCCGCCAGATCGCTGAGGAGAAATTTAAACCGTTCCGGGCGGAGATGGATGAGACAGCCGAGTTCCCCTGGGAGTTGGTGAAGGTCTTGCGAGAATCGGATATGTTCGGAATCTACCTTCCGGAAGAATATGGAGGGTTAGGCGGTGGGGTTCTGGAGCTATGTCTGGCGGTTGAAGAGATGAGCCGGGTCTGCGGAGGAATGGCACTCTCTCTGGCCGCGACTGCCCTGGCGACTTTTCCGATCCTTCTCTCCGGCAGCGAAGATCAGAAGAAGAAATATCTTCCTGATCTGGCTTCTGGGAAGTATCTGGCCGCCTTCGCCCTGACCGAACCGGATGCCGGCAGTGATGCCGGGGCAACCAAGACCACAGCCCGCAAGGACGGAGATAATTATATCCTCAACGGGACCAAGTGTTTTATCACTAATGGAAGCGTAGCCGATATCATTACCGTTATCGCGATGACGGATAAGAGCCGTGGAAGCAGGGGAGCGAGCGCGTTTATAGTAGAAAAGGGAATGGAAGGATTCAGCGTAGGAAAAGAAGAGCATAAGATGGGGATCCGGTCATCTTCCACATCTGAGCTTATCTTTGAGGACTGCCAGGTCCCGAAAGAGAACCTGATCTCCCGGGAAGGGATGGGGTTTATTGTCGCGATGAAGACACTGGATCAATCTCGTCCGGGGGTAGCCGCCCAGGCGCTCGGGATCGCCCAGGGGGCACTTGACGCGGCGGTTGACTATGCCCGGCAGAGAAAACAGTTTGACCGGCCGATAATCACCTTCCAGGGGCTTCAATGGATGCTGGCCGATATGGCTACTCGGGTAGAAGCGGCCCGTGCGCTGGTCTATAGTGTTGCCCGTTCGGCTGACGGGGGAGAGAAACGGGTGGCCAAAGATTCGGCAATGTGCAAGCTCTTTGCTTCAGATGTGGCAATGAGCGTGACCACCGACGCAGTTCAGATTCTGGGCGGATATGGCTATATGAAAGAATATCCGGTTGAGAAGATGATGCGTGACGCCAAGATCACCCAGATCTACGAAGGAACCAACCAGATCCAGCGCGACGTGATCGGCACCCAGTTGATTAGAGAAAGTGCGAGTCGGAAGTAAGTTATTAAAAAGTTATAAGTGCCTAAAGTGCGCTTTTGAAAAAGTTATAAGTGCCTAAAGTGCGCTAAAGTGCCTAAAGTGCATTGAAGAAGTTGAAAGTGCCTAAAGTGCGCTAAAGTGCCTAAAGTTGTCGCCTCGACTGGGTGAAGCCGGTTTCTTCGTTCCTACGCTCCGCGTAGGAATGCAGCGTTACGATGCGGAGCATCGTGACGAGGGGCGAGGTAGATTTTCAAAGGGTTAAATTTTATCTATTCACTAATTAAATCTGGAATAACCAATCAATGAATGAGCAGAGCGAGGCGAAGCGGCAACTTTCAACTTTAGGCACTTAAGCGCACTTTAGGCACTTCTTTCGAGGCGGCAACTTTCAACTTTAGGCACTTAAGCGCACTTTAGGCACTTCTTTCGAAGCGACAACTTTCAACTTTAGGCACTTTAGCGCACTTTAGGCACTTCTTTTAACACTTTAGGCACTTTTCCCTCCCATGAACATCATTGTCTGTATAAAACAGGTCCCTGACACCACCGAGATCCGGATCAATCCGGAGACCAATACCCTGGTCCGGGAAGGGGTGGAGAGTATTATTAATCCCTTCGACCTCTATGCTATCGAGGAGGGGGTTCGCATTAAGGAGGAGCATGGGGGGAAGGTTACCGTAATCAGTATGGGGCCTCCTCAGGTGGATAGTGCTCTCCGCGAGTCGATATCCCTTGGAGTTGATGGAGCAGTCCATCTCTGCGATCGGGCCTTTGCCGGTGCCGATACCCTGGCAACAGCCTATACTCTGGCCCGGGGAATAGCGAAGATAGAAGATTATGATATTATTCTCTGCGGGAAGCAGGCTATAGATGGAGATACCGCCCAGGTCGGACCCGGTATAGCGGTCCAGTTAAATATCCCCCAGATCACCTATGTGAAAAAGATCGAAGAGATTGGTGACGGAGTGATCCGGGTCCAGAGGATGACTGAGGAAGGATATGAGATTATTGAAGGAGAACTCCCGATTTTGCTGACGGTGGTCAAGGAGATTAATGAACCACGCCTGCCTTCCTTGAGAGGAAAGATGAAAGCGAAAAAGGCGGAAATTATTACCTGGACTTCCTCCGATATCGGGACAGAAGAAGAGTTGATCGGTTTGGACGGTTCCCCCACCCAGGTAGTCCAGATCTTCTCGCCTCCCGCTCGGGAAGGAGGAGAAATCTTCCAGGGTGAACCTCCCGAGATGGCTGATCAGCTGGTCGAGGCATTGGAGAGACAGAAAATTATATAGTTGAACGATAACTAATTTAAACCACGAAGGACACGAAGAGCACGAAGGTTTTAAACAATTGGTGAATCAACACTCACCTGAAGAATTTTTAGCGCTCTTAAAATTTTCTTTGTTTTTCAACTATCCTTCGTGTCCTTCGTGATCTTCGTGGTGAATTAATTTGTTGTTTTAGTTAAAAGCCGGAATTATTAAAGATGTCTATTCAAGTTATCACAGAAAAATGTGTCGGTTGTTCTATCTGTGTCAAATCGTGTCCGTACGGCGCGATTGAGATGGTGGAGAAGCTGGCGGTTATCGACCATGATGCCTGTACGCTCTGCGGGGCCTGTATCGAACCGTGTAAATTCGGGGCGATTGTCCTGAGGCGTGAACATCACGGAACCGATGATCTCGCGTCCTATCAGGGGGTATGGGTCTTTGCCGAACAGAAGAAGGGGAAGATCCAATCCGTTACCTATGAACTTTTAGGGGAGGGACGGAAGTTAGCCGATCAGAGAGAGGTTGAATTGGCGGCGGTCCTGATCGGGAACGATCTCGAAAATGAAGCCAACGAGCTTTTTACCCGTGGAGCGGATAAGGTCTATCTGGCGGAATCCGAGAATCTGGCTAATTTTCTCGATGAACCCTACTCCCGGATCCTCGCCCGGTTAATCAGAGAGCATAAACCGGAGATAGTCCTGACCGGCGCCACCGCGATCGGGCGTTCTATGATTCCCCGGGTCGCGGCTGAGATCAAGACCGGCCTGACCGCGGACTGTACCGAACTTGCCATCGATGAGGAGCGGGGATTGCTTCTCCAGACCCGTCCGGCCTTTGGCGGTAATATTATGGCCACCATTATCTGTGAAGACTACCGACCCCAGATGGCTACAGTGCGTCATAAGGTAATGAAGGAAGCTATCCCGGATCCGTCGCGATCGGGAGAACTTATCCGGGTGGCGGTTAATCCTGACGAGCTTGTCTCCCGAACCCGTTTTCTGGAAACAGTGGATGAGCTGGAATACGCGGTTAATATTACCGAAGCCGATATCATTGTTTCGGGTGGAAGAGGGATGAAAGGTCCCGAGAATTACGCGATTCTCCAGGAATTGGCCGGTCTTCTCGATGGAGCGGTAGGGGCCAGCCGCGCCGCGGTGGACGCCGACTGGATTCCCTATTCTCACCAGGTAGGTCAGACCGGAAAAACCGTCCAGCCCAAGGTATATATTGCCTGCGGAATATCCGGAGCTATCCAGCACCTGGTCGGCATGCAGTCCTCCGAGATAATTATCGCGATCAATAAAGACCCCGATGCCCCGATCTTCAGCGTAGCCACCTACGGAATGGTCGGCAACCTCTTTGAAATTGTTCCTGCCTTGATCAAAAGATTAAAATCCCGCAATAAATAGCGATTGACAATCGCCGGATAGTCGGATAAATTCCTCCCTTGTTATACCGTTAACTAGCTGATTCGGCTTCGAGATGTTACTCGTGAAGCTGGGTCATTCGGCAATAAATTGAAATTTCCGTTAAAGTTTATTGGAATAATTTCTGATTTTGCATCAAGAGAAAGATGCTTGTCTTTTTTCAGAACTAAAATTTTTACGGAGTAAAAATTTTAATGTACATCTTAGGAATATCAGCATTTTACCATGACGCTGCCGCGGCCCTGATCAAGGACGGCGAGATAATCGCGGCCGCTCAAGAAGATAGGTTCAGTCGGGTGAAGCATGATCTTGCTTTTCCGAAACTGTCGATAGAATACTGCTTGAAAGAAGCCGGAATTACCATGGACGACGTTGAGTACGTCGGATTCTATGATAAACCGTTTCTTAAATTTGAGCGGATCTTGGAGACTTATCTCTCTTACGCTCCCCGGGGTATTCTTTCTTTCCTTCAGGCGATGCCGGTCTGGCTCAAGCAGAAGCTTCATATCCGTGAGATTTTAACCAAAGAACTTGGTTTTAACGGGGAGATTATCTTCCCGGAGCATCATGAATCCCATGCCGCGTCCGCCTTCTTTCCTTCTCCATTTAAGGAGGCCGCTTTGCTCACCGTTGATGGGGTAGGGGAGTGGACAACTACCAGTTTTGGCACCGGCAAGGATAACCGGGTGGAGCTGCTCTCCAGTCTCCGGTTTCCCCATTCCCTGGGATTGCTCTATGCGGCGTTCACCTATTACTGTGGATTTAAAGTAAATTCCGGAGAATACAAACTGATGGGTTTAGCGCCTTACGGCGAACTGAAATATGTTGACCTGATCAAGGATAATCTGATCGATATCAAGGAAGATGGTTCCTACCGTCTCAATACGGATTATTTCGATTATCCGGTCGGTTTGAAGATGTTGGGTGGTAAGTTCAGCCGTCTCTTCGGTGCCCCTCCCCAACGCCCGGAAGCTACCATGACCCAGTTCTACATGGACTGCGCCCGATCGGTCCAGGATGTTACCGAAGAAATCCTCCTGAAAATGGCCAACCATATCCATCAGGAGACCGGGATGGATAATCTCTGTATGGCCGGAGGAGTAGCCCTGAACTGTGTAGCCAATGGTCGGATTCTCCGGGAAGGACCATTCAAGGATATCTGGATTCAGCCGGCGGCCAGTGACGCGGGTGGCGCTCTGGGGGTGGCCTTGTTTGTCTGGTATCAGTACCTGAATAATCCTCGGGGTGTTACTTCGGGGAAGGATTCCCAGAAGGGTTCTTATCTGGGGCCGGCCTACTCCAATGAAGAGATCGAGAAGTATCTTAAAGATATCAAAGCTGACTATAAATATGTCCCGGATCAGGATCTCTCCGAAAAAGTTGCCGATCTTATCATTGAACAGAATGTGATCGGATGGTACCGGGGAAGGATGGAGTTTGGTCCCCGCGCTCTCGGCGCCCGGAGCATTATCGGAGATGCCCGTTCCTCCGAGATGCAGTCGATTATGAATTTGAAGATCAAGTTTCGGGAATCATTCCGTCCCTTTGCCCCGGCCGTCCTGCGGGAGCGGGTAGCCGATTATTTCGAGACCGATTATGCCAGTCCGTATATGCTCCTGGTGACGGATGTTCTGGAGAAGAGACACAAACCGATGGCTACCGGTGAAAAACTTGCCGGACTGCTGGAAGAGCAGAAAGAAATTCTTAAGAAAGAGGTGAAGGAATTAAGAGAAGTCAACCGGCATGATGAAGCGAAAAAAGTGGAGAAGATGCTGGAGAATGATGATTATCTCCGCTTTCGGACGATTATCCACCAGGACCGCTCGGATGTCCCGGCCATCACCCATGTGAACTATTCCGCCCGGCTCCAGACCGTAATTCGGGAGGATAACCCATTCTATTACGATATAATTAAGAAGTTTGACGAGAAGACCGGCTGTCCGATTATCGTCAATACTTCCTTTAATGTTCGGGGTGAACCGATTGTCTGCACCCCTGAAGAAGCCTTCCGCTGCTTCATGCGCACCAAGATGGATTTTCTGGTTCTGGGGAATTATATCCTCGATAAGAAGAAACAGCAAGAATGGCAAGAAGAGTTTGACTGGATGAAGGAGTTTACCCTTGATTGATTACGATTTTACAAGTGAGAAGAAAGAGATCCGGATGTTCTCCCGGATGGTTCCCATTGTTCTGATAATCTGGGGGACCGTATTCGGGTTTTCCCATAGCTGGGCTGGCCGCTCTGAATGGATACTCTATGGCATCGCTCTGGCGCTATTTTTCTGGGGCATGATCTCTCCTTATACCTTGAAACCAATTTATATTGGCTGGATGTATTTTACCCGGACAATGGCCTGGGTTATCACCACGGTGGTTCTCGGGTTGGTATTTTATATTGGTTTCACCGGGATCGGGTTGCTTATGAGATTACTGGGGAAGAACCCGCTTGACCGGAAGTTGGACCCATCCGCCGATTCCTACTGGATCAAGCATCAGCCCTATAAGTTCAACGAGGAACATTACCAACGCCAGTTTTAATCTATTTTTACTCTGTAAAAATAGATTAAAACTGCTGGATAAAATAGATATCGTATATCCTGAAGAGGTATATATTTTTTAAGAGCGTTAGCTTCAGTGCATCTCCACTAAGTTAGCGCCGGAGGCGATAACTTACAATGAACGTAGGTCTACTCAAAGAACTTTGGGATTTTTTAAGGATAAGAAAAAAATGGTGGCTTTTTCCGATAGTTGTATTGCTGCTTTTGCTCGGCGTGCTGATATTCCTGACAAGTAATCCCGCCACATCTCCCTTCATCTATACTTTATTTTAATCCTGATATTCATCGGGATTGAAATAAAGTATCTGGCAAGGCGTTTTCTGTCCGCGCTTTTTTATTGGATTCCTTATTCAATGATGTAGTATCTTGTCAAGTTCTCTTGAGTGAATCCATTACGCAAAATTTTTCCGGAGAAAAAATTTGTACCTGAAAAAATTGGAACTGAACGGGTTTAAGTCGTTTGCCGACAAGACGGCTTTAGAAATTTTGCCCGGAGTAACCTCTATTGTCGGCCCCAATGGGTGCGGGAAGACCAATATTGTTGACGCGATAAGCTGGGTCCTGGGTGAGCAGCGGATCAGGATGCTACGCGGTTATAAGATGGAAGATATCATCTTCAACGGCACCTCGGGACGCCAGCCCATCGGTATGGCCGAAGTAACTCTCACCTTTGATAACTCGGATGGAGGTCTTCCAGTTGAGTATTCCGAAGTCAGTATTACCCGCCGTCTTTATCGTTCTGGAGAAAGTGGATACTTTATCAATAAGAAACCCTGTCGCTTGAAAGACATCAATGAATTGCTCCTGGGCACCGGACTGGGAAATCGTTCTTACTCTCTGGTCGGCCAGGGCCGGATCGATCAGATTCTTCAGTCGAGGCCGGAGGAGAGAAGAAAACTCCTGGAAGAAGCCGCTCAGATCAGTCGTTACCGGCAGAAGAAAGAAGAAGCTCTCCGCAAACTTGAACGAACCAGGAGCAATCTTCTTCGGGTCGACGATATCCTCAAGGAAGTCAAGCGGCAGCTTTCAATAGCCGACCGCCAGGCTCGCAAAGCCGAAAAATATCGGCAATATCGGGATCGGCTCCGTGAACTGGAGACCACATCCGGTCGGTTGGAATTGGAAGCGAACCGAAAGCGGGCCGGTAATCTTAATCTGGAAAAAGAGCAATGGCAGGAGAAATGCCGGGTTCTGGAGACTGACTTGGAAAAGATTGAGAAGAAGCTGACCGAACTCAGGCTGCGGAGGAGAGAAAGCTTTGATCGGTTGGCGGAGAAAAAAGGAGAACTTATCGGGATTCTGGCGGAGATAGACAAGAGTCGCCATAGAATCGAACTTAATGCTGAGCGGGGGGGAGAGCTGAAGCGGGAGCGGGAGCAGCTGGACGAGGAGATTACCAATATTACCGGTTCTTTATCTTCGGGGAAGAAAGAAGCGGATCAGCTGAAAGAGACCAGTAATGGATTGATAGAGGTAAATCAGAAGCGGGATGGTCTCCTCCGGGAGAAGGAAGAAGAGTTGCGGGTGTTACGGAATGAGCGATCGGTGGTGGAGAGTGAATTATCATCTATCCAGTCCCAATCTCTGGAAGCATCCCGCCGGGAAGGTCATATTCGAAATGAGCTCTCAGGATTGCGGGCCGGCGGGAAGGAACTCCTACTCCGCCAGCGTAAACTGGAAGTTGAACTGGAAGGAATAAGTGAGGAAGAAGTAGAATTTCAGGCAGAGCTGGAAGAGGCCGGTCCGCTGGGGAGTGAGGCGGAGGAGAAATTAAACTCTTTCAAAAATAAACTGGATGAAGAACGCGGACTAATTCGGAAGATAGAAGAAGAAGTGCTTATAATTCGGAGCCGGAAGGAAAAATTACTGGTGGCTATCAGTGAGCGGGAATCCCAGAAACAGGTGCTCAAGAACTGGGATGAAGAAAGGCCCCGCACCGCGGTTGATATTCTTATGGCCGGGATAAGAGAAGGGGAGTTTTCTCTCCCAGGTGTCATTGGTTCTTTGGATGAATATATAAAGATCAAACCGGGTAGCGAGAAGCTGGTCAGGGCTCTCCTAGGCGAAAAAACGCGTGCTCTGTTAGTCCGGTCTCTATCGGACGCGATGGATGTAATTAATTGCTTGAAAGATAAGAATGCCGGTTCAATCCGTCTCATTATTGTGGATTGGCTAAAAGAAACCAGTCTCAAAATTTACTCATCCAGTCCCGACTCAATTGGTCGGAATAGTTTATCAGGTCTGGTATCTTTCCTGCCTCCGATTGGAGGTCTGGAGCAAGCGTTGCTGGGAGAGGCGGTACCCGTCTCCGATCTCTCAAGGTATTCGGCTGATGCGGGATCTACTCCGATGGTAACATCTGAAGGAATCAAGGCATCTCATCCGGGGGTTATCTTCTGGGTGGGCGATGCGCAGCTCGACAGTCCTCTTAATCTCAAAGATATCGAAACGGAATTGGAGAGTTTACGGGTTGAGCAGAGCGATATCAAGAGTGTCGAAGTAGAGAATAATGCTCATCTTATAACCGGTCGAAAGAATATAGAAGAGTTGGTCAGTCAACTGCATCGGATGGAGATGGATCTCACCTTGAGTCGTAACGAGCAGGCCCGCCGCCGGAATGCTCTGGGAAAGTTAAGATTGAGCCGTGAAGCGATCAGGAATGAACTTGAAGTCATGGAGGAAGAAAATCGCAGAGCAACCGGTCGATTAAAACAGTTGGAGTTGAGTTTGGCGGAGTGTCCCAGCGATGATCAGATTAAAGAGAAAGAATTAATCTCTCTAAGAGAGAGATTGAGTGAGCGGGTTCATTCTCTCCGGCAGTTGGAGACAGAAGTAACCGATCTTAAGATCGCCCTTGCTTCTTCCCGGGAGAGGGAGGATGGCCTGACCGACCGACTGGAACGGATCTTATCTGAGAATAATAATCAGGTGTCAATACTGGAGTCCCGCCGCCGCCGGATTGTTGAGGATGAGGAGAGAGAGAAGGAGTTGAGGGAAGAGACTGACCGCCTCCGAGATGATATCGCGGGATGGGAGAGCACAGTTAATGGCTTAAGGCTCAAGATAAGCGGGATGGAAGCGGAGATCGAGACGCTTAGTAAGGATTGCGAAGAGAAAGAAAAGGTCTTCCGCGATATCCGTCCCCGGGTTCAGGAGGCCCAATCCAGAATGGGATCCCAGGATGTTATCCTGGCGGAGTTGCGGGTAAAGGCGCAGACGCTCCGGCAGCGGATGAGAGAAAAATATGAGATTGAACTTGATGATATAGAGGTACCGGAAGACGCGGCCGATCCGGCGGATATGGCCGAAGAGATAGAGATTCTCCGGGATAAGATGGGGCGGATGACGGATGTGAATTTAGCCGCCCTGGCGGATAAGGAAAATTATGAATCTCGTTTTACCATGCTTACCGAGCAGAAAGCAGATCTGGAAGCGGCTGCCCGGGATATTGAGGAGGCTATCAGCCGAATAAATGTAACTGCCCGGGAGAAACTGCAGACCACCTATGATATAGTTAGAAAGCATTTTCAGGATATTTTCCAGCATCTCTTTGGAGGAGGGAAGGCTGATCTGATCCTGGATATTGAGAAAGATATCCTGGAGTCGGGTCTTGATATTATCGCACAGCCCCCGGGAAAGAAACTCTCCCATATCTCGCTTCTATCCGGAGGAGAGCGGGCACTTACTACGATCGCTCTTATCTTCGCGTTATTTAAAGTGCAGCCCAGTCCGTTCTATATTCTGGATGAGATTGACGCTCCGCTCGACGAAGCAAATATAGGCCGGTTTGTTACCTTGCTCAAAACTCTGGCTTCAGAAGCTCAGTTCCTGATTATTACTCATAATAAATTATCAATCAGTGAAGCCGATATTCTCTATGGGATAACTATGGAGGAGTCCGGAGTCTCGAAAGTAGTATCAGTCCGCCTGGCCGGCACCAACCCTAAAAAGCCGACGCCGCTTCCGGCCGCTGACCAGTCCAACCCGTCCGACTCGTCCGACAAGTCCGACCCATTCAAGCAAAAAACTTAAGGAACTATTTTAGAATGAAGATCAAGACAAAAAATTTAAACCGGCGGCACCTATCCGCTATTATGCTATTACTCTTATCCGCGGTTATAATAACTATCTCTGGATGTGCTACCTCGGATGAGGGTTCTTCCATCCCCTGGGCGGAACCGGAGTCGTGGGAACAGAGACCAAGTTTTGGTGTGCCATACTAGACCCGGCACTCAGTCATTTTGTGGGATTTGTTATTTGGAATTTAGTGATATCTAAACATTAGTTATAATTAGAGTTTACTCACACTATTTGACAAAGAACCAACCGGAGGCTATCAGTTGCGACTGAAAACAATCCTTGTTATTATTGCTATAGGAATCTGTATCTCAGTCTCCTCTCCGGCGTCAACGCCGAGCGGGGAGACCCGGGGGCTCTGGGTGGAATGTGAGGGTAGTCAGGAGACCCTCTCCACCAAAGCGAAGATCGAGCAGTTAATCCGTCGGGCCCAGAGCTCCGGATTTAATACTCTCTTCATTCAGGTATACCGGCATGATCGGGCCTGGTACAACTCCCGCTACGCCGATACCGTGCCTTACCGGGATATCGTCAAGAGAGAGAAGATCGATCCCCTGGCCTATCTTATTCCGCGCGCGCATAAGGCCGGCCTGAAGGTTCACGCCTGGTTAAATATGTTCAGGATCGGTAAGGACAGGAACGCGCCGGTCCTGAAGCGGTTTGGTCGGGATATTATAACCCGGGACGGGAAAGGGGTCTCTCTCTTGAACTATCAGCCCTCCGCACTCCCCGACGGCGGCTACTGGCTTGATCCCGGCGACGAGAATGTCACCCTCTATCTCCGCAATATTATCGCGGAGGTGGTCCGCAAGTATCCCGGACTTGATGGGATTCATCTCGATTACACCCGGTATCCTTTTAATTCTCCCTATGCCGGATCCCATTGGGCGGGCCGGAATGACCTGGGATATGGGAAAGAGAGTGTCCGCCGATTTAAGAAGTGGACTGGAGTGGATCCCATCACGATGGAACTTACCCGGTCCAACTGTCAGGCTTGGGATAACTGGCGGCGGCATCAGGTTAATACCTTTGTCGAGGGAGTCTATGGGTTGGTCCGGCAGCTGAATCCATCTCTGGACTTCTCGGTTGCCGTGATCCCCTGGGCCGACCGGGCTTACCTGAGCTCTTTTCAGGACTGGCGCCGCTGGCTTGATGAAGGTTCGGTAGATTTTGTTGCTCCAATGAACTACGGAACCGACTCCCGCATGGCTCGCTACCTCACCGGGACGGCAATCGCCGCCCGTGGAGAACGCCAGGTATATATTGGATTGGGGCAGTATCTGCTGGATAATAAGCCGGAGATTCTCCTTCAGCAGATCGCCGACTGCCGAAATGCCGGCGCGGACGGGATCATCCTCTTCTCATATGATTCAATCTGTAAAAATCCCGGTTTATTCAAAACCTTGAAGAAGAGTGTATTCCAACGTCAGGCCGTGATCCCGGAGATGGAGTGGAAAAAGAACAGTAATCATTAGCTAAACCTTACTCGAAAATCCTTTTAAACCACGAAGAACACGAAGTTCACGAAGGAATTTGAAAAAACCAGGAAAAACTCCATAGTTTTCTTTGTTTTTCTTCGTGTTCTTCGTGACCTTCGTGGTGAATATTTAGTTTTTTGAATACAAAAAGTTGAAAATACCTTTGCAAGTAAGCTCTATCTATCAGAATGCAGCCCATACTTGACATACTGATTCCTATCCGGGATATCTTTACCCAGCATATAATCTTCGGAATCGGGATCCTGCTGGTTATCGGTTACTATATGGGGGAACTGGCCGAGAAGGTCCGCCTCCCCGCCATTACCGGGTACATCATTGCGGGGGTTTTGCTGGGGGACTCGGTGACCGGCCTGATACACGTTGAGATGACCGATACCCTCCGTACCATTACCCAGGTAGCACTGGGGATTATCGCTATCACCATCGGCAGTGAATTCAGCGCCGAGAAACTCCGCCGTCTGGGATCAGGAATTATGATCATCACCGTCGTCCAGATTCTCCTCACCTTCCTGGTTGTTTTCGGTGCTATGGTATTATTTGGTATGGCGATCTCCTCGGCACTCCTGCTGGGTGCAATCGCCAGCGCCACGGCCCCGGCCGCTACCGTGGTTATTATCCAGAAATTACGGGCCCGGGGAGACTTTGTCGATACACTCTATGGTATAGTAGCGCTTGACGATGCCGGATGTGTAATTCTCTTTGCCGGGGTTTTTGCCTTTGTCGGGGGGATGCTGGGGGTATCTTCCGGCGGGGGTAGTTTCTTTGTTGCCGCCCTGGGCCATGCCGCGGTTGAGATATCTCTCTCTATTCTGCTGGGCCTGGTGGAGGGGGTGCTGATGCATTTCCTTACCCTTCGGACTGATCGTCCCAACGCGCTGCTCATTGTCGTCTTCGGGATCATTATCCTCTTTACCGCGATCGCGATCGCGCTTCATCTATCTCCTCTGCTAGCCAATATGGTGGCCGGAGCGGTAATTATTAATCTCTCCCAGCGGGGTAACCGGATCTTCCAGGCGATCAGACCACTGACCCCGCCGCTCTACGCGGCCTTCTTCGCGATCGCCGGAACCGAACTCAACCTCGGACTTCTGGGCAACTGGTGGATATTGCTTCTCGGGTCGGTCTATGTGATATCTCGCGGAGTGGGGAAGTATTCCGGGGTCTGGCTGGGAGCTCAACTGGCCGGTAGTGACCGGAAGATTCGCACTTATCTCGGTCTCTCCATGATCCCACAGGCCGGAGTAGCGATCGGTCTAGTTCTGCTTATCCAGGCCTCCCCACTCTTAGTCGGCGCGCCGGTCCAGATAGCTGATGCTCTGATCCGTATTGTCAATATAGTACTATTTGCAGTGATGATCAACGAATTGATCGGCCCAATCCTTTCGAAGATGGCGATTATTAAAGGAGCGGAGTTGTGATTTATTGTGCTTAGAAAACTATATATTCACCACGAATAAAACGAAGAAAGCATTAAAGAAGTTTTATAATTGTTTCTGAATATTTCAAATTCCTTCGTGAACTTCGTGGTTTTAAGTAACTTTATTTAGCTTATTAGCAGAAACAATTTTTATAGTTATACAAAAAATCCAGGTGAGCAAGACTAGAAACGAGTATAGCGAGGCGAAACGACAACTTTCAACTTTAGGCACTTTAGCGCACTTTAGGCACTTCTTACAATAAGGTGGCAAAAAAATGAAAATAGCCGGCATTCTAAGCAAAGAACGTTGTGAAATTAATCTCCGTTCTCGAACCAAGACGGAGGTTATCCGGGAGATAGCCGGAATTTTTAAGAGTGATTTGATTCTGAAAGATGTCAGCGAAGATGATCTTGTCCTGGCTCTGGAAGCCCGGGAAGGACTGGGCACCACCGGGATCGGGCACGGCTTGGCGATTCCCCATTGCCGGTCGCCGTTGGTGGACCGGTTTATCATGGTCCTGGCGGTCTCCCGGCGGGGGATCAACTTTGAGGCCCTCGATCACCACAGGGTACGGATCTTCTGTGCCTTCGTCGGGCCGGAGGATCAGCCTGAAAAACATGTCCAGCTTCTGGCTGAGATCTCCATGGCGCTTAGAAACGAGACCGCCCGCCGAGAGATGATTGCTGCTCCGACCAGGACCGCTCTCTACGAGAATTTCTTGAGCCATTCTATCTTCGAGGTCCATCCCGATCTATCCCGAGAGCGGAAACTGCTAATGCTGGTCCTCCAGGACGAAGAGTGGTTTACAGATATAATGGAAGTCTTTGTCGAGATGGGCATCCCCGGCGCCGTGGTTATGGAGTCGCAGGGAGCGGGGAAGATTCTGACTCAGGTTCCCCTCTTCGCCAGTTTTATCAACTTTCTCGGGGAGCACGGAGCCTACCATCGGACTATCTTCGCCCTGGTCCCGGAGGACCTGGTTAACCGCCTGATCGATAACGTCGAGGGTATCACCGGAGATCTGGACAAACATACCGGAACAATGATTCTGGTTCTGGATGTCCCATTGGTGAAGGGGAGCTTGCAATCTATATAGGGAGTGGGCAGTAGGCAGTGGGGAGTAGTTACACTGTAGCCGCGGTCGTTGACCGCGGAATAGGAAGTTGGAATGAAAGTTGTCTGCATGAAGGAGAGATGAGGTTGGGGGGTGGAACGGATGGAACAGTATTGGATTTTTAGCCGGAGACTTATGCGCCTCCGGCGCACTATAAATTTGCGCAATTCGCGTAATTTATAGTTCTTTTCTTTTTGAATTAGCGAAGATTCGCGAGATTCGCGGTTTAATAGAGTTGCGAAGCTAAGTTCTTGCTTCGGAATTTCAATAAAAATATTATTAGACAGGATCGACAGGATAAACAGGATAGATAAAAGCGTGAGTGGCTATGTTAAGCATATGTTTTCTCCCATCCTGTAAATCCTGTTAATCCTGTCAAATAAGTTGCGAAGCTAAGTTCTAAAAGGAGATATCACATGATTATCAGGAATGGGAAGGTTGCCCTTCCGGGAAAGGATAAACTGGAGGAGCTTGATATCCGGATTACCGGAGAGAAGATAGTTGAACTGGGTTCTGATCTGACCGATGATGATGAGATTATCGATGCCGCCGGAATGATTATCCTTCCCGGCGGGATCGACCCCCACGTCCATTTCGATGACCCCGGATTTACCGACCGGGAGGATTTCGCCCACGGGACCGCGGCCGCCGCCTCGGGAGGCATTACCACCATAATTGATATGCCCTGTACCTCTATCCCCCCGGTTACCACTATGGCTAATCTGGAGGAGAAGCTGGCGGTGGTGGAAAAAGAAGCGGTCATCGACTTCGGATTCCATGGCGGGATCGCGCCCCAGTCAATGGGGCCAGGCTATCCGGAAAATTTCCGGGATCTTTCCCGGATCGTATTCGGATTTAAGACCTACTTCATCTCGATTATGGAACTCTTCGGCGGTCTGAATCATTTTCAGTTCAGAAATGTTCTGAAGCAGGCCCGGGAGTTCGGCGCGACCATCCTCCTCCACGCGGAGGATCTCAGCTATGTCAACCCGGCCACTGATTATTGGATGAAAGCAGGTAAGGAACCGATTGACTATTACCGCTCCCGGCCCGAGGCGGCCGAGCTCCTGGCGGTTCAGAACGCCGTGGAAATGGCGCAGGAGACCGGCGCGGACCTTCATATTGTCCATATCAGTACCGCCCGGTCGGTCGAGATTATCGCGGATAGCGATGTTACCTGTGAGACCGGACCGCACTATCTTCAGTTCGATCTTGATGATTTTATCCGGATGGGATCACCTCTCAAGACTACTCCCCCCGTGAAGAAGCAGGGAAACAGCGAGAAACTCTGGCAATATTTATCTGATGGTTTGATAGATTTTGCCGCCTCCGACCACGCTCCCTCTACGGCCGCGGGTAAGGAGACCGGATCTATCTGGACCGATTATGCCGGCATCCCCGGAACCATCACCCTGCTCCCCTACCTCTTCTCCGAGGGCTACAAGAAGGGACGATTCTCCCTCCGCCGGCTGGTGGAGGTGACCTCAGAGTCCGCCGCCCGCCGCTATGGTCTCTACCCCCAAAAGGGAGCGATCGAGATCGGTACCGACGCCGACCTGGTCCTGATTGACCCAGGGATGACCTGGACGGTAGAAGGAGAGAAATTCCTCTCCAAAGGTCATATCACTCCCTTCGAAGGGATGGAATTACAGGGAAAGGTTATCAAGACCATCGTCCGGGGCCGCACCATCTATAAGGCTGATCGTGGAATCCAGGTTGAGGGAGGCTACGGCCGTTTCCTGACCAGGACCTGACCCTTGCCGTTTTGGGGAGGGGATATGCCGGACGACCAGCCCAGAACCTCACCATATCCATGTACAACTAAACAAAGACCGTTGCAGACCGAAACGGCCCCTGCCGGTTATCCGGCAGGGGAGAAAGTTCAATGGCTAATAGATGTTTTCTAGGGAGGGATTGCATGAAAATAGTATCGGAAGAAATTATCGAGAATGTTTTGCAGAGGATGGAGGATATAAAAGAGAGAGATGCTCCGGGGTTAATCACCCGGATGGGAGAGGAGCAGCCGATAGTTCTGGCCTATCTTATGGCCTACGCGAAAGATTTGACCGAGGATGAGCAGGGTTTACTGGTCTTGCTCGGGCTCAACATCTGGCAGATGATGTCGGAAGATGGTCCGCACCCCGCGAAAGTAAGTGAAGAGGTGATTGAGGAGATGGAAGATAAGAATGTTCAGATGGTTGAATACCAGGCAGAGGAGTTTGAATTCGTACAGGATGATATCGCCGAACGGTTGATTACCGGCTATAATCAGCGCAATATTCTCATGTATATGCTGGAGTCAATCATGGATGAACCGGAAGATGAAAGGGTAATTCAGGGAGACAACATCGGAATATTTATGCTTTGTTTAAAAACCGTCATAGATTGTTTCGACAGGGATCACTTATCTTTGGTTGATTGAGTTACAGGAAAGAGCTTGCGGAATTGGGGGGCCGATGACACGTGAGCGCTGGTAATATGTGAAATTGTCATTTTCCTAAACTAAAAATAGTTTCGCACAATATAACCTCCGTCCCATTAATACACCTCTAAAAAGATACACTGTGTGGTAGGCGGAACGGGCAGGCTTGAGAATTATCGGAAACGCCGGAAGTAAATGCAAAATCAATTTAAGATGGATAAAAACCTATTTCGACGAGTTAAACAGATCCGTCAAGGGACTATCAGTCAATAGTCAAGGTTTGAGCCCTTTTACTTGTCACCCTAGTTGGTATGGTATATTCTACGTGCATTAATTCAGATGGAGTGAAAAAAAGTGAACTCACGATATACCAGAGATAATTTGTTAGGTATCTCGAAATACCATCGAGAGCTTCTGTCGCGTCTGCATCGCGCATATCCCGCACCTTTTGGCATAGATGAAGCCACCGCGACACTTGAGATGTCACGACCAAAAACTAGATCTCTGCTCTGCTACTGGGCGACGAGAGGCTGGTTGTCGCGAATAAGACGAGGTACGTACATTACCGTACCGATCAATGCGAGTAACCCTTCGGAGTGGCGTGAAGATCCCTGGATTGTCGCGAACGCTATTTTCCCCCCTTGTTACATTGGTGGCTGGAGTGCTGCCGAGCATTGGGGACTGACAGAACAAATCTTCTCGGACGTGGTGGTCTTCACCTCATCACCAGTGCGCGACCGGATGCCCCTTATCAAAGGAACCAGATATGTTGTAACCGCGATTCCGAAGAAGAAACTCTTCTCTCTTTCCACGATCTGGCGGAAGAACATCAAACTGTCTGTTTCATCGCCCTCTCGAACTATTGCGGACATTCTGAATGCACCCCGCCTCGGTGGAGGGATGAAACATGCGGCCGAGATTATAGCCGAATATTTCGACAGTGAGCACAGAGATGACAACGAGTTACACGGATGTCTTGAAAAACTGAATAATCGAGCTGCCATCAAGCGTCTGGGATATGTTATTGAAGCGATGGGAATCAACGCCCCCGATACGGTGATGTTTTGTGAGAAGAATATCAGTGCGGGCTACTCCAAGCTTGATCCGTCCGCGCCCATGAGGGGCAGATTGCTCAGACGGTGGAATCTCGAAGTTAATGTGAATCTCCGACCAGGTGAATGACGCGATGATCCAACATTCAGAAATCAAGAATCTCGAGACCGAGTGGGGTCTTCGCGAAGACGTGATAGAGAAAGATTACGTCATCAGCTGGCTTCTCTGGGGGATAGGTTCTCACAGTGCCCTTCGCGACACGTGGGTTTTCAAAGGCGGCACATGCCTGAAAAAATGCTATCTCGAAACATACCGCTTTTCCGAAGACCTAGACTTCACCGTTCTGCCCGGTGGAGCATTCAAACCAGATGATGTGTTGCCGATTCTCGACCAGGTCGTTGCACAGGTCCATGAAGCATCGGGACTTGATTTTACCATCCAACCGAGACGAATGAAGCTCAGACCGGGAGGAAGATCATCAGAGGGACGCGTGTACTACAGAGGTCCGAGGCAAGCTCCTTCTCCGGGACTCATCAAAATTGACCTGAATGCGGAAGAGAAACTGGTCCGGCCTCCTGTACTGCGCGCCATCGCTTACCCTTTCTCAGATAAGATGCCCGGTAACGGCAATGTAAGATGCTATTCCTTTGAGGAGCTGTTCGCTGAGAAGATTCGAGCTCTCGGCGAACGCACCAGACCTAGGGACCTGTATGATGTAGTGAACATATATCGGCACTCGGACCTTCGCAACGAACCAGGCCTTATCAAGGAAGTGCTGCGACATAAATGTGACAGCAAAGGTGTGACTATGCCTTCATATGAAGGCATTATGAATTCGCCCGCGTTCCCTGAACTTGAATCCGAACGAAGGAACAGGGTCACACCCCAATTACTAAGTTTGATTAAGTGAGTAAAAGGGCAGCCAAGACTATAAGGTAATCCAGGAGAGATTAAAGAAAGATAGATAGTGGGCCAGAAGACTAAAAAGAATTTTTATCGGGGGTTTTCAGTCAATAGACGAGGTCGGACCCTGATTTTTTCTATTTGGGGCACTTTCATTTGGTTAATCTTATGTTACACTCGCTGACGACATGATTCCGGGAACAATTGGTGGTAAACCAACTCGTTCGTGGCTTGATAAGATATTAGATTTTATAATTCGCGACAGCTACTTCATAAATGAACCAGAGTTAAAGAAACTTTGGTGGGCGGTTTTCCAGAAACACAAGTCAACCGAAGAAATACATACCCTAAATGAGCTCCGAAGACGTGTTGGGCTTCGCGAAGCTTAACGTCTAAATGGAAAAGACACACCACACATTGACTTATAGAATTATTCCTAGGGATTGCCTTGTGTTCTGACAAGAGGGGAAATGTGAGGATGGATTATACTGATCGAGTGATTATATACTTGGATTTTCTGGGATTTACAGATTTTATCAACTACACTGCTGAATCTCAGTTTGACCGGAACTTAAAAATCCGCTCCATAGAAAAGCTATTCAAACTTATTCAATATTATTTTGAACCTCATAAAAAGAATGATCAAAGTAAAATTGTAACAAACTTCTCAGACTTGATAATTATTTCGCTCGATGCGAAGGAAATAGAAGAATTAGTATACGAACTTTATGATCTGCAAGTATTTTTAACTAACTGTATTCTCCGGGGCTTCTTTGTTCGTGGAATTGTTCGTTATGGAAAATTGATTCATACATCTAATATAATCTTCGGTCCAGGATTAATTCAAGCATATCGTGATGAAATGGAACTGGCAAAATTCCCTAGAGTTATAATTAACCCGGTTTTGAGTAGAGATTTGCTGGAAGATGATGAAAAGGAATATCTGTCTCCTAGCAAACCCAAAGGGCATTTCATAGATGACATTATTTCAGTCGATCAAGATGGGCTATATTTTGTGGACTATATTCAAAAATGTAGACTTGTCATTGACGATCTAAGACAATATAAATATTACGTCATAGCATTGGCTAAATTGCTAATTAGAATGATAGATTCCCCAAAGCTCAAGGAAAAAACCGACTGGCTCTTATTACACTACAACGCCATGATAAATTCAGATCCCCTTTTCGAATGGGATTTTAACCGCAATAAAACTGACCGGCGGGATCTCATGAATTTTATTTCCTACGTGCAGTCAGAGTTTAATGATCATGACTTAAAAAATATGTTATGACTAAAGGAACAGGGGTAAATCCGGAATATTGACAGTTAAGCACGGAAATAGTCCGGTTCGGACCGAAGAAAGGGAACAGGGGCACACCCCAATTAATAAGTTTGACTAAATGAGAAACTGGCAAGCCATATCCACAAGGCAATTCAGGATATCTTAGAGAAGAATATATAGTTGGATAGAAGAATTATAATAATTATTGCCCATTTCTAAACTTATTATTTGGGATTTGCGTCTTATTCTAATTACCCTTAAAACTCGGCATAAAAGGGCCCTTGACTTCAGGAGAGTTTGCTGTAAAGGGCGCAGGGTCAAACCCGGATTATTGACAGTTAAGCACGATTTTGACGCTTTCTTGAAGGAACAAGGGCACACTACACTAAGTTTGACTGTCAGATCATACTTCAAAACTATGATCTCATACTATTATTTGTCAGTATGCCCCTATTCCTTTTTGGCACCTTTTTTTATTTCATGTTGAAGGTTATTTATGATTTTATCCAGCTTACTAATTTCACATTCCCAAACTACTATGACATTCCAACCCATAGATTCAAGTTTCTTTTGGTTGTCTTTGTCGCGTTGAACGTTTGTTGTGAACTTTTTTATCCAGTAGCTGGTATTCGTACTCGGGGTGGTTGCCATTTTGCAATTAGGATGCCTATGCCAGAAGCATCCTCT
>Ga0208905_1000311_pt1 | contig 24855 bp, 20 predicted proteins | sample AntAceMetag02UKS_FD_184776 | JGI IMG/M metagenome (GOLD analysis project Ga0208905, IMG submission 184776) | Saline lake microbial communities from Ace Lake, Antarctica - Antarctic Ace Lake Metagenome 02UKS (SPAdes) (version 2) | ecosystem: Environmental > Aquatic > Non-marine Saline and... | reverse complement strand
CGATCGTCTCTCCGTTGGCTATGGTGATATGCAGATGGATATATCCGGCGTACTCTTCATGGACAGGCAGCCGCATTTTACCGGAGCGCTTGCGATCGATGGAGTCAGGATAGATAAAAAAGAGGGAAGTATTACAAAGGAATTGGAAGGTCTTTCCGCCGATGCAACGCTGAAACTGACGAATATGAAATATCATGGAATACCGATTGACAATGCGAGCGCAAAGCTTACCCTGGAAAGCGGCAGGCTGAACCTGGACAAGATGGTGGTCCACGCGCTTGATGGTGTTGTCGAGGGAAAGGCGTCAATCGAAGATAAGGGCGGAACCAATCTCGATGTCAATCTGGTCTTCACAAATACCGATCTTGGAGAATTTCTCGATGCGATCTCGCCGGGAGATGCAAAGATAAGCGGTACAATGAAACTGAAGGGGAGACTCTGGGGAAACACCGACGCGATCAATGGCGATCTTGTTTTCCGCGCAGAAGATGGAGCTATCGCCAAGTATTATCTCGTATCAAAGATGTTTACGGTCCTGAATGTCTACAAGATCGTTAAAAAGAAAAAGATCGATCTTTTAAGTGAGGGATTTTCCTACGACCGTATAAAGTCCTCCTTTGCGATCAGAGGCGGGGTCATGAAATTCGATGACTTCTATTTTGCCAGCGATTCGGTCCAGATGTCGGTGGTGGGAGAATATTCACTCGGGAAAAGAAAGGTCAATGCGGTAGCGGGAGTCCAGCCCCTGGAAACCCTGGGCAGGATTGTAAGCTCTGTGCCAGTTTTGGGCTGGGTGATGACCGGTGAAGATAGAAAACTCCTCGTAGTCATGCTTAAGATTCAAGGAGATATTGAAAAACCATCTGTTATTCCGCAGCCGGTTAATACCTTGTCAAAATCCGTCATGGGAATAGTTTTACGATCCCTGAAGCTCCCCTCCGAGCTCATCACTAATCCCGAAAATGTCATTAAATAAGCAAGGCGATCGCGATATTGTGGCAGCCCCGTCCATAAGGGTTTGTGTCCTTATCCCCCGTATTCCAGTCTCAGTTTGTTCACCGTCAGGTGTGCCTTTCTCGTTGGTTCGGGAAGCCTGTATCCCCTCGAGCTTGCGAGGGTAATTCTGATTGTCTCTTTGAGATCGATTTTGTGTCCCTGGGATACGTAAACGGGTTTGACATTTCTCTTTGTGCGAAGTACAGCTCCGATGACGTTTTCTTTATAGATAAGGGGCGCATAATTTCCCTGTTCCCCGTCTATATCTGTAGCATTTCCGACAAGTCTTTTTTTTGCACACCCTATGGTGGGGATATCGAGAAAAAGACCAACATGAGATGCCAGGCCGATCCCTCTCGGGTGGGCAATTCCATGTCCGTCGAATATGACCACATCGGGTGTTCTCCGGATTTTCTTAAAGGCTCTCAGAAGTGCCGGCCCCTCCCTGAAGGTCAGAAGGCCGGGTATATAGGGGAAATCTACCTTTTCGACAACGGATGACACCTCGATGAGATCCATGGTTGAAAACTCGAGAAGGATGACTGCGGCAAAAAAGAGGTTCTCCCCCCTCGAATAAGAAATGTCGGCCCCTCCAATGATCTTTATGTCTTCCGGAAGTCCGTCGTTATGGAGAATAAGCCTTCCCGACAGTTCTTCCTGTATCTCTTTGGCTTCTCGATAATCAACGTTCCAGTTGTGCAGGTTCCTGACTTTCATTTGATTGTTAAATTTGAAGCTCTCCGCAACAAGTTGCGGGGAATCTCCGATTGTTAAGGAAAATGTTTGTTTTTTATTCTCGCTTCCCCGCCGCAAGCAGAGGGGTATGCGCTCGCTGTTCAATTTAAAGGGGATAGAGGGCGAGAATCTTCTTAGTGCTGGCGATGTCCTTTTTTATCTGGACCACGAGTTTGTCGGGACTGTCGAACTTTATTTCATCCCTCAGACGATCGATAAATTGAATGTCGATCGTTTTTTCATAGATGTCTCCCTGAAAATCGAGGAGGTGAACCTCCATGGAAAGTTCTTCGTTCCCGAAGGTGGGATTATATCCAATATTTACGACCCCCTGGTATCGGTTTCCCTCCACCTCGGCGATAATGGCATAAACACCCTCAGCGGGAATTACCTTCTCCGATTCTATATTTGCCGTGGGAAACCCTATTTCGGTGCCTCGACGAAAGCCCTTTACCACATTACCGCTCATATTATAGGGTCTTTCCAGCATACGTGAGGCCCCTCTCACGTCGCCCTTGAGGATTGAAAGTCGTGCGTTTGTGCTGCTCACTATCGTATCGTCAATCATGACGGCGCCGATTTCCTCCACCTGAAAGCCGAGTTTTTCCCCGAATGTTCTGAGGAAAGCGGCGTTCCCCACCTTGTTTTTGCCGAAAGCGTAATCGTATCCGATGAAGAGCTTATTTAAGTGGAGTTTATCCCAGAGGATATTCCCGACGAATTCCTCCGCCGTTGTCTTTGAAAATTCGTTGGTAAAGGAGATAAGAATCACGATATCTATATCGAAAGATTCAATCAGTTGCAATTTTTCGTCAAGGGTGGTGAGGAGAAAAAACGGCCTCCTCTCGGGGTGAATTATCTTTTTGGGGTGGGGATCAAAGGTTATAACAATCGATCTTCGGTTTGACTCTTTTGATTCTTTGACCGTTTTTTTCAGTAGCTCCTGGTGACCGAGGTGAATGCCGTCAAAGTTGCCGATGGTTACATTGGAATCCCGATATTCCTGAGTGATATAATCAACTTTTCTTATGATCTTCATAGTGCCCCAATCCGTTTCATGTTTTGTGAAGGGATATCGATTTTCCCTGTCTGAGCAAGTCAATAGTGCGGAAAAGGTATAGCATTAGAGGAATATTTTCAAGCGTATTTTTCTTGACAACGGAGCAGGAGGGGAAGTATAGAGGGTTGCAATATTGAGCGTGCCGAAGTGGCGGAATTGGTAGACGCGCTAGGTTCAGGGTCTAGTGGGCGTATGCCTGTCCGGGTTCAAATCCCGGCTTCGGCACCATGAAAATAATAAGGGGTACCTCAATTTGAGATACCCCTTATTTTCGGTATTGTTATAGTTAATTTGGCTCCTTCGTGAATCGTTTTTCCGAATCGGGCAGATCGAGCCCGAGGGTTCCGCCGGGGTTCATAATGTTGTTGGGGTCGAAGTGACTTTTGAGAGCTGCGAGGATGTCAATCAGGCTCTTGCCGAGCTGACCTTCGAGCCAGGGGGCGAAGAGTTTCCCTATGCCGTGGTGATGGCTCATGGCCGCTCCCGATCTCTGAATCGCGTCCAGAATGCCCCGGTGATATTCGACAAACTCGTCCTTCCCCATTTTCCCGATGAATATGAAGTAGAGATTAGTTCCCTGGGGATAGAAGTGGGAGCTGTGCGTCATGCATACTGTCCGGGGTCTACTCTTGCAGTATTCCCTGACCGATGTATGGACATGATGGAGCTGTTCCCAGTTGACGGAGCACTCGAGTGTGTCGACGATAATTCCGTAATCCTGAAGATCCTCTCTCATAAAGGGATCTCTGTACCTTCCATGCTCCCAGCTTTTCGTGACGAATCCAGTAGTGTTCATGGCACCGTATTTTCTGCAGACCTTTTTTATTTTGCGCCTTACCAGTGTCGTAAAATCCGAATCGCCGTCGGTGGTGCCGATAAGGAGACATTTTTCTCCGGTCCGATAGCCTCTCATCTTGAGGATTTTGTCGATGATCGTTCCCTCGATGCCGTAGAGTTTCATGGCAATGTCGGTCTCTTCCGGATCGGATAACCTGAAAACGGACGGATAGCCGAATTCTCCCTGCATAACTTCCCGAACGGCATCGACGGCATCTCCCCAGCTCTTGAAAATGAAACTGAATCTGCGTGTATTTTCGGGCTTATACCGGTGCATTTTCAGGGTTGCCGATACGAGGATGCCGAAGGTTCCCTCGCTTCCGATCATTATCTGGTCGATGGAAGGTCCAGTTGCCGATGCCGGATATTCATGAGTCTTTACGGTGCCCGCAGGTGTAACATATTCCTGGGAGATGACGAGATCTTCTATCTTTCCGTAATAGGTAGAGTTCTGGCCCGCACTGCGGGTCACGATCCATCCCCCCACCGATGAATACTCAAAGGATTGCGGAAAGTGCCCGAAGGTATAGGCATGGTTAGTCTGAAAGAGTTCTGGTGCATTATTGAGGACCTTTTCCAGATCGGGCCCGAAGATGCCGGGCTCCACCGTAACTGTCTGGTTTTTTTCGTTCAGACTCACTATTTTTTTCATATGGACGCGCATGTCGAGAGAAACTCCTCCTTCCATGCACTCGATACCTCTGGTAACAGAGGAGCCGGCCCCGAAGACGTATACGGGGATCCTCTTTTCATTACAGTACTCGACTATTTTCCGTATGTCTTCCTTGTTCCGGGGGCGAAGGACAGCGTCGGCGAGGTTTTCCACGATCTTTTCTCTCAGCCTGAAGGCATCGTACATGGCTTTACCGTAGGTAACTTCGAGCCGCGAGAAATCATCAGTTTTTACGTTTTCTTCCCCCACAATGTTTCTGAATGTTTCCATGTTTTCGGGAGAAAACGTCGAAGGGACATCGAAGGAGACCTCGTCAAGAGCCATATTTTGAGGTTCCCTGAAGTCGTCGTCGGTCATGTCAAAGATTTCCTTCATGAGTTTGTAGAGCCTTTTGTTGGGATGTTTGAACTGGTCCATATCTCCCCATTTAAGAATGGTCCTGTATGATTTCGCTGACGGTATCCCCTCATACCAGTCCGGATAGAACTCGCCCTTCTTTTTCATCACCGCTCTCCTTCTCCCTTATTGAGCCTTCTGTACATGGCCCTGTTGTTCTTATATATGGTAACGAACTCCGCGAAAAGTGCGTCGTATATTTTCCTGTTTTCTTTCCTCGGGTGGTAGATATTTTCATATTCTATCAGATCGGGGATATCGTCAAAGGATATCTCACCCAGTCCCACCGATGCAATGAATGCGGCACCCCTCGCGTTTGCCGACATGGGGTCCTTGACCTGACGGATATCCCTCGCGAGGATATCGGCAAATATCTGGCACCAGAGCGCCGATTTTGCCCCTCCGCCGACGATGTTGAGGGAATTTACCCTTCTTTTTACGAATTTTTCCACGTACTGGAAACTCCAGCGCGTATTGAAGGCCACCCCTTCAAGTACGGACCTCGCTATATCGCTCTGGGTTGTGGTCTTTGAGATATTATAGAGGCCGGCCCTGAGATCAATATCATCAACGGGCGTGCGCTCACCGTTTAGCCAGGGCGTAAAGATCAGTTTGTTACTTCCGGCGGGGGCATCTCGGGCAATTTTGTCCAGTTCTCCGTAGGGATTCTCCGGGACATCTCCCGTCACAATTCCCCCTTTGAAGAAGAGGACATTGTCGATAAGAAAGTCGAGACATCCCCCGGCGATATCCTGCTCGTTGACACTCTGATATTTGCCGGGGATCGCTGTGGGGAATGAGGCGATGGAATGGAGCACATCCGTTTTCTTGAAGGGGATCACACACTGGACCCATGAGGAGGTCCCGATATAGATATGTCCCTCGTAGTCCCTCACGGCGCCCGAACCGATGCAGGCCGCCTGGTGATCGGCGGAACCCATTATGACTTTAACCTCTTTGCCTATGCCTATCTCTTCCGCTACCTCGGGTCGTATAGTTCCGAGGACGTCTGTCGATGCCTTTAGATGGGGCAGTTTTTCTCTTTCAATATCGAGGTGATCAATCAGGGCGTCATCATAGCGGATGTTATTGATGTCCCGTATGTTTGTAACCCAGAAGAGGTGCATGGAATCGAAGGAGGCGGCAAACTCACCGGTCAGCCTGAGATTCAGGTAGTCCTTGCTCGGAAGAAATTTGTATGTTTTTTCGTACACATCGGGAAACTCGTATTTGGTGAGGAGGACGTGGGCGATATCGTCTTTTCCCGAAAGCGTGGGTCCCCCCGCCGTCTTCGGTATCCATCGAAGGAGATTGAGAAGGCCGTAACCTTCAATGCTTGGAAACCCTTTCATCATTTTTTGTACATAGGGGGCACCGCGAGAGTCCATCCATGTGAGGGAGTTCATGAGATGCCGCCCCTCTTTGTCGACGGAAACGGTGCTCGAGAAGGTGCTTGAAACGCATATGGCGGCGATATCATGCGGCGGAACCACACCCTTTTCGACTATTCTTTTTGACGTCGTTACGAGGGCCCGCCACCAATCCTCAGGATCCTGTTCTGCGCCTCCACCCGGAAGGTAATATATGGGGGTTTTCTCAAATTCGAAATCGAGTACATGGCCCTTCGTGTCAACGATAGCCGTTTTAATGCCCGACGTCCCGTGGTCGATGGCAAGGATATATCTGCCGTTTTGCATGTTCCCTTCCTTTAAGCCATTTGCCCCGATCTTTATATATCCAGTGTGGTTACCGTTCCATCGGCATCCACAGATTCCACTATGACGCCGCTGAAGGCTTCTGTATCACCCTTTTTCTCGTCCAGTTTCATGACCTTCGTGATGAGTTCAATGAAATCTGAGGGATTCACGCATCCTTCAGGCGGGAAGACTCCCTTTTCCTTGATTTTTCCCTGTTCCATAAGCATGACACCGATTGCAGCCGGTATCCCCGTCCCCTCGCCGAGGGCCTCGCTCGCCGAGGCCATATGGAATCTGAACTCCAGGTATTTTCCGTCCTTCTTTCCTTTCGCGACGACGGAACAGCAGCCCCTCTGGGTGCCGAAGTTCGTTTCACGGAGGATTCTCTCACGCTCCTTCAGTATATAGGCGATGGAAAAATCGTGGGGGGCGACACTGACCCCCTTGACGTCAACGGACTCCTTGCTTGCGAGGCCCATCTCGCAGAGGTTTCGTATAAGGTCGTAATACTCGTTGGGAAGGACGGAGCCCTTGTTGGTAACCCTTTTTACAGCCATATATCGGGGGATCGTCACCTGTTCCGGGTGAGGATAAGGGTAGAGGGGCACGTTTTTCCCTACAATGGGAAAGTCGAAGGTTTCTCTCAGGGCAATGCCGTCCTCTTCGAAAAACTTGACATATTTCAATTCTCCCTCCAGGAACATCGGGATATCGATCGACATGCAGTGAAATCGGTGTTCGAGAACGCCCGCACCTTCTATCGGTTCTCCGCCATGGGTATGAAATATATCGATCGAATCCGTTTCGTCGAGAAGGGAGTCGTAGGCGAATCGTGCGAGGACGTTTGTGGCTCCCGGCGAGCTTCCCATCCCGATGAGGGCGGAAATCCCGGCCCTTTTCGCCTCGTCGTCCATGTCGAGTATTTCGAGCGTTACATCCACGTCATCGCAGACATCCACGTAGTTTTTCCCCGATTCTATGACGGCGCGAAGTATCGTTTTGACGGTCTTGTAAAAGGGACCGACGCAGTTGAGGACCAGGTCGCACTCCCCTATGGCATCCTTTATGCTCGAAGGGTCATTGGCATCCACCCGTACGGCCGATACCTTGTCTGATCCGAGATCGGCGACCATCCTGTCGGCTTTTTCTATATTAAAGTCTCCTATCACAACTTGTGAGAAGAGTTCCTGTGATGCCAGTGTCTTCACGGCAACACTCCCCACGGCACCGCAGCCCCCAAGTACGATTACTTTCGACACGATAGTCCCCCTCCTTTTTGACAGACTCGCTTTATGTGAAATTTCTGGGAATTTGTCATTCCCGATCTGATCGGGAATCCACTCTCTCTCGGCAGTGATATTCCTGGCGTAAAAACCGTATATTCAGTATCGCAACCCTCGACTAAGCCTTTTGCTTTTAACGCATAGGATTCACAATCCTTTCATAAAGAAGAATCGTGTCCGGTGTCAAGGGTAATGTGGCATGATTCTCTTTCTCAATTCTTGAATATGGCCAGCTTGACAAAGATTAAATCGTTATAGTTTTATGAGCATAGTCAATTATATCAATGTTTTTAGCATAGTGAGAAGAAAAGGCTACAAAAGGGAAGGGAGAATAAGCGGTATGTGGTTATCATATTTGAGACGGGTTGAAAGTATGATTCCTGCGGTTTATTTTTCCGTTAATTCCTTATATCTGACGAGCGCCCGCAGTGCCTTTACCGCCTGTTCGGGACTTGCAAAGACCGGAACATCCCGCCTAAGGAGTCCTTTTATGAAGTGGTCACTGAGACTGCGAAAGGTATATCCCACAAGGGGCTTCCCATGAGCTTTGAGAAGTCCCGAGACGGATTCACACAGCCCCTCTATAAGCTCTATGCTCTTTTTTTCGACCTCTTCATCGGCCACACCAATCTGTTCCAGTGACTGTCTCACCATGGCTGTGGGCATAAGAAAATAGATCATAAGAGCATCGGCATTTTCCTCACCAAGAAGTATGTCGGGAATATTCGAAAAGTAATCCATCGGGTTTTTGGCGAAGGTAAGGTCGATCGGGTTATTTATGCTTCCCGTGCGGGGAATGAAGGGAGCAAGTTTCTCCTCCGTTTCCGGCGACAACCGGGGAAGCTCGAGTCCCAGCCGTCCGCAGGAATCTGCCGCAGTCGCACCGGGTCCGCCCGAATGGGTCTGAATGACTACCCTTCGCCCCGCCGGTTTTGGCAGACAGGCGAGTGCCTGGCAAAAATCGAAGAGCTCCGAGATTGATTCTGCCCGTATAATCCCGGATTGACTGAAGACGCCGTCGTATAACTTATCCGGGCCCGCCATTGCACCGGTGTGTGATAGTCCCGCCTTCTTTCCTTCTTCGGAACCTCCCACATAGTAAGCAACAATAGGTTTTTGCTGAGCAATCTCCCTCGCCGCCTTTATGAACGCTCTTCCGTCTCTGATGCCTTCGATATAGAGTGCGATCACTTTGGTGTGAGGACAGGCGCCGAGATATTTGATGCAGTCCACGATGTCCACGTTTGCCTCGTTTCCCACACTGAAGGCGGTGCTGAAGCCGAGGCCACGCCGCGCGAGGTAATCAAACATCTGCGTGACAAAACTTCCGCTCTGAGACGCCATGCCGATAAATCCTGCTGGTCCTTCGTATCGTAGAAAGGTTGTGTTCAATTTGTGGTGAGGGTTTGTAACTCCGAGGCAGTTGGGTCCTATGAAACGGATCCCGTAGGTATCGGCAATCTCTATGATCTCTTTTTCTAGGGCCTTCCCTTTTTTGCCGGCCTCTTTGAATCCTCCCGAGATGATTATCGCATGCTTGATTCCCTTTTTGCCGCATTCCGTAAGCGTCTGGCTAACAATCCTGGATGGGAGGACAAGAATTGCGAGATCGGGTACCTCAGGAAGATCGGAAACGCTTCGGTACGCCTTGAGACCCTGCACGGTTTCCTCTTTGGGATGGACGGGATAAATCTTCCCCTCGAAGCCTAGATCCATGAGCGAATTGAGCTGTGTCGTTCCCATGGCGGAGATATTGTTGGATGCTCCTAAAAAGGCAATGCTTTTGGGATTGACAATCGGATAGAGAGGGCTTTCGGTAATGGATTTTAGCATAGTTCGTCTTGTATCATAGTAGTGAGCGAATCACAAAGTGATCTGTAAGTAGCAGATTACCTTTCGGGATTCAAGAAATAAAAACGGGGAGATCTGAACTGAAGGGCGAGTGATTCTCCACTTACCGCATCGAGATTCTGATATGTTCCACCGCTCCGCAGATACTCCCGATGGCGCGGTCGATCTCGTCTTCCGTGGTCATCTTCCCGACGGAAAGGCGGAGGGTCCCCATGGCGTATTTCTGCGGTACGCCCATGGCGCCCAGGACACCTGATATGGAAGAAGACCCAGCATGACAGGCCGAACCGGCGGAGGCGGCAACGTCTGTCATCTCTGAAAGGAGAAATGTCGCGTCGATATTCGGAAATCCTAAACTCAGCGTATTCGGTATGCTCTTTTCGGGATGACCGTTCAACCTGATATCGCCCAGTTTTTCCCTCAATCCCTCGAAGAGACGGTCACGCATCGTTTTCATATGGGAGGTGTTTTTCTCCAGGTCGCGCTTCGCAATTTCACATGCCGTTCCGAGACCGACGATATAAGGTACGTTTTCCGTCCCCGCCCGCATGTTTCTCTCTTGACCGGCGCCATGCATGAATTTTTCCAGTTCCATTCCCTGGCGGATATAGAGTGCCCCGATTCCCTTGGGGGCATAGAGCTTGTGACCCGCGATGGAGAGAAGATCAACGCCGAGCTCTTCCACATCGGTTTTAGTTTTACCTACTGACTGAGCGGCGTCGGTATGAACAATTATCCCCTTTTTCCTCGCGAGGGCGGTAATTTCTCTTATTGGCTCAATTGTTCCCACTTCGTTGTTTGCATGCATGACGCTTATGAGAACGGTTTCGGGCATGATGGTCTTTTCAAGCGCCGAAAGATTGACAATCCCCGTTTCATCGACGGGGATATAGCTCAGGGGAAAACCTCTGGTCTCGAGGTATTGGCATACCTCTGTCACGGCGGCGTGTTCTATAGATGAAATGATGAGGTGATTGCCCTTATCGGCATTGGCAAAGGCAGCCCCCTTGATGGCACAGTTGTTCGATTCGGTGCCGCTTCCCGTAAAGATGATCTCATCGGGCCTGCAGTTGAGGAGATCTGCAACCTGGCTTCTGGCCTTCTCGACGGCGTCCTTCGTCTGAGCTCCATACCAGTGTGAACTCGATGGATTGCCGAAGTGTTCCTCCAGATAGGGCTTCATTGCTGTAAGGACTTCCGGATCGATAGGTGTTGTGGCGTTGTAATCAAGGTATAAAGGTTTCATGGTATTATTTTACTATCCTCACTATCTTCCTGAATTGATCGCCCTCGGCAACTTTGAGAAGCTCGAAGAGGGCCATCTCCGTGCTGGTAAGCTTTGCGCCGGCCCCTTTCATCATTTCTATGCCTATTGATCTGTTTTCCGCTGTTCTCGAGGAGATGCAGTCGGCGACAATATGGACTTCGTAACCCATCTGTATCAGATCGACGGTGGTCTGATAGAGACAGACGTGAGACTCTATTCCAGCTATCAGTATCTGCCTGCGGTTCACTTGACTGATTGCTGTCATTATTTTCTCGTCACCGCAGCAGCTGAAACTGCTCTTCGGTATCGGGTTGAAGCTTTCGAAAAGAGTGGAGATTTCGGGTATCGTCGGCCCCAGCTTTTCCGGGATCTGCTCTGTCACTATTATAGGGATTTCCAAGACTTGAACTCCCTTTATGATTTTCTGGAGATTTTCATAGAGGGCATCTCTTTCGTACATCCCTTTGGCCAGGTTCCCCTGGATATCGATTACCAGAAGTAGCGTGCTTTCAGGAAGAAGCATTTTTGTTCCCCTATTACTTTAGAGATTTATTCGTCAATTATAGAAGTGTGTAAATCGGTTTTTTGGGTATTGCAAGGAAATTATTCGCTTCGGATTGAGAGGAATTGATCTAGGCCGAGGGTGTTGCTTTCTACAGCTCTATCTCCATTTCCTGATCGGCGGCCACGCATTCCAGGGAGGAACCTTTTTTGTCTATAATCTCCTGACAATCTTTGACAAGTTCGTCCACTTCGCTGTCGGTTCTTTCCTGGTTATGGTGGAAGAGGACCAATTTTTTTACCTCTGCTTCAAGGGCCAACCTGAGTGCATCCGTGTAAACGGTGTGCCCCCATTCCTTTTTGCTTTTATAGTCTTCTTCAGTGTATTCGGCGTCGTGAAACAGAAGGTCGGCATGGGCCGAGAACTTACAGTAATCATCGTAATCAAGTCCGCCGGAGTGTTTATAGGCCAGTTCGTTGTCCGTGAGAAAGACAAAAACCTTTCCGTCTTCAATGAATTTGTACCCAGTCCCGTAATTGGGATGGCTGAGCGGGATTGATTCTACCGTCATGGACCCGATGGTAAACGTGGCATCGGCGGCACCCTGATAATCGATATCGGCACGGATATCACTATATTTGACCGGGAAATTCGGTGGTCTCATAACACGGGAGATCATTTCCTTGATTGAAGCCTGTGCAAAAGGGCATCCCGTCATTTTGATGAGGGCCTTTTTAGAATAAAGCGGTTTAAAGAAGGGGAACCCTATCAGGTGATCCCAGTGGGCATGAGTGAATATCATGTAGTATTCATGGCGGTTCTCGGCAAGCAGCCTGTTTCCCAGCCTGCGTATTCCCGAGCCTGCATCGATTATGACAACCTTGTCGTCGCTTGTCCGTATCTCAATACAGGTCGTGTCTCCGCCATACTTGAGGTATTCTTTTCCTGAAACGGGGATAGACCCTCGTGCCCCCCAGCATCTGATAATCATGTTCCGCTCCCTGATTCGAAATTACGAGAGACCGCTTAAAACTCCCACGGTTATAAGAAAACATAACACCTCTATTTTTCTATCATAGTACTATCAAATATTTCAACTTCATTATGAAGTGTATTGATTTGATCATTAAAGAGGCATGACATGCTGAGGGCGAGATTGCCGATTTGCTGCCGAAAAAAATTCCAGCACATTCTATAAGCTTGTACCTGAACCTGTACGCGGGGGATGTGGTGCTTCTTCCGAACTTGTATGCTTCACATTTCAGGGAGATTCTGAAATCCCTTTATCCACAGTTTCGAATAGTAACTGTGCGCCGTATAGAGAACCCCGAGAGGATTATGCCCAGTAACCCTGTCCTTTACCGCGAGTACTGTCGTGGGGGCATTTGCATATTTGAAAAAGAGGGCGTCATGTCCCACGCATAGGCCCATGACGATGTTGAAGTCGGTTTCCGAGTCGTTCAGGATCTTTGCCTGCAGTATCGGGTTGCACATCGGTTCGTATTCGCCGATACAAATCTTTTCATCATCTCTGATCCCGATTTCTTCCTTCGGTATAGAGCCGACCTTGCAGACGGCGGAAACGACTTCGAACCCCTGGACTTTTAGTATCTGAGCTACCAATCTTCCCTCTTGCAGGAGCCCTTCGCAGAAGACGAGGCCAAGGCGACGGTATCCCATCTTGGAGGCGAACTCGCATATCTCCTGGATTCTCGGCTTTGTGGGATATAACATGGCGCCCTTCTCGCCTCTTCCCCCATAGCACTCCGCTTCCTGTATCGAGGCCTGTCGAGCAAACTCTGCTACTTCCTCTTTCTGATATTCCTTCCGGGTCTCTTCTGTCAGATCCTTTTTTGTCAGGGTCGGACAGGTTTTGTGACCCTTTCCGTTTCTGTTAGTACAGATTCTTTCCATTGGTGGCAGGGGGCAACCCGCACAGTCTGGCAGGATATTTTTGGACATTTCTGATCTCCTTCCTGAGCTAAACAGCGAGCTCATTCCCCGCAACTTGTTACGGAGGAGCTTCAATTCACGGATGGTATAGCAGAAATCATTATCAAAATCGAGCAAGAGTAAACTGAAATCGTTTGACTCTCACAGTTCTCTCTCATATATAGAAAAAAGCGCTTGATCTTTTTACAGTGATGTAAGTTTCCGAAAATGAGAGAAAAGAGAAGAAGTGAAGATATATTCAAACAGTCGTCCCTCAAAAGTTGATGCCCCTGCCGTCTTCGAGATAGACGAAATCGTTGCCTTTCACAGGAGCCTTCCCGGCTATGCGCCAACACCGCTTGTCTCCGTCGATGGGATTGCGAAGAGGCTCGGGATTACAAGGATTCTCGTCAAAGACGAAGGAAAGCGTTTCGATCTGAAGGCATTCAAAGCGCTCGGTGCCTCCTATGCCGTCTATAAAATTCTCCAGGAACGAGATGCCGGAAATCTTAAGCCCGAAGAGTTTCTCTCAGAAAAGGGAAGAAAACTGGCGGAGGGGATCATCTTTACCTGCGCCACCGATGGAAATCACGGGAGGGCGCTTGCCTGGATCGCGAGGCTACTGGGGAGAAAAGCCGTCATTTTTATGCCCCGAGGATCGGTTCCGTCGCGGATCGATGCAATCAAATCGGAAGGGGCCGAGGTTCACGTGGTCGAGGGCGGCTACGATGACGCCGTCGAGTGTGCCTCTGACGAGGCGGAAAAGAAGGACTGGATTGTCGTTGCCGATGTGGGATATCCGGGGTACATGGAGATACCCCGTTATATTCAGAGGGGCTACATGACGATATTTCACGAGACGGCGCTTCAGCTTGCCGAGAGTGGTGAGAAAACACCGGGTATTGTTTTCCTGCAGGCCGGTGTTGGTGCCTTTGCATCGTCAGCCGCGCTTTATTTCAGCGACCCTGCTGAGGGAATACGTCTCATTTCAGTTGAGCCCGAGGATGCCGATTGTCTTTTCCGGTCTTTTGAAGCGGGAGACGGAAAGGCCCATTCCGGTCCTGCTTTCGGAAAGACGATAATGGTGGGACTGAATTGCGAAACCCCGTCGATGGCGGCATGGCCGATCGTTCGTGACCGGTTTGATGTATTTTGTACAATCGAAGATCACTATGCGGAAGAGGCGATGAGATTACTGGCGGGTGAGGGGATTGTCTCAGGCGAATCGGGTGCGGCGGGACTGGGGGCGCTGATTGCGCTTTTGAACGAAAGGCCCTCCTTTGCCGAAGAAAAATTAAAATTAAAAAATGATGCACATGTGCTTGTAATAAATACGGAGGCGGATACCGATCCAGAAGGGTACGAAAGAATAGTTGGCAGGACCGGATAAAAAGTGAAAGGGTTCAAAAAGGAGGGGAATCATGGTCAACAGTGTAATAGTAATACTCGCGGCAGTCCTTCTTGCGGGGCTGCTCTATTTTGAAAAGACGGGCAACAGGAAAGCTGTTATACCGACAAAAACCACTCTGTCGCTCCTTTTTGTCATTACCGTCATTGTCCAGCCCCATCCCGTTCCGTTATATTATCATCTTCTCCTGGCGGGTTTGATACTCTGTCTTATAGGAGACTTCTTTCTCGCCCTTCCGCAGAAGGTGATGTTTCTGGCTGGTTTGATCTCATTTCTTCTGGGTCATGTTCTCTACGTACTGGCGTTTTTCTCCGTGGTTTCGATCTCAGGACTAATATGGCCCGGAGTTGCGGTGGTTCTTCTTGTCAGCGGTTCGGTCTTTCTATGGCTCCGCCCCCATCTGGGAGGGATGAAGGTCCCCGTCTTTTTCTATGTGGTAATCATCTCGCTCATGGTCGTCGGGGCGTGGTCTCTTCTCATTGACAGCGGCCTTGGTATTGAAAGCCGTATCGTTATTTTTACGGGCGCTCTCCTCTTTTATTGTTCCGATATCTTTGTCGCGAGGGACCGCTTTTTGAAGAAGGAGTTTTTAAACAGACTGATTGGGCTTCCGGTTTATTACGCGGGTCAGTTTCTTCTCGCCTTTTCGGTAGGTCTGATAGGGTAGGGGATTAGGTGAATTTTTCCATCTTCGCTTTTTTATTGAAGCCCTTCCATGCGGTTTTATAGAGAAGGGGCAGTTTTGCTTTTCCCGGACTCTGGGAGACTTTTTCCAGCCAGTTTTTCTCAGCCTTCTCGGCTTCAGCGAAACATCTCTTGGAAACGAGGGTTCGTGTCTCCGGTGGTTCTGCTGCGTTTCTTAATCCCTCTTTGATGAATTCAGATTTCAGCTTATCCCGCTCCGATTGGTAGGATGTGAGAGAGACGGAGAAATCGCGAAGCACCCGTCGGTGCAGTAATTCATGTCTCCAGTAAAGTGTTGTATCATCATATGTTCCCGATGGAACGGGTCCCGTATCGGGGAGCTTTGCGTCAACCCACAGCGGTTTGAATATGCCCGTGCAGGGAGCGGCGGTTCCTGTGAAAAAGTGAGTGGGGTTATCCCGGTGGAGAAATGAGATCATTGAGCCTGTTGTCTGGCTTCCCCGAATCGGGCCGAAACCGGCATGCATGCAGACGGCGGAGCCGGTAATCCCCCTATCGGGAGGGACTTCTCCGTGATCTCTCAAGGTCGCAATGAAATCATGGACCGTCAGATCCCCCTTTTTTGCATTGAGTGATTCGATGGTCTTTGAGCGGCGTTTCCTGCAATTGCTGAAGGTGGTGTAGAGAAAATCGGAATAGCATCGGGCAAAGTGAAAATCTTCGCGATTTTTGCACCATCCCTTTTTTATGGCATTGTCAACAAGATTCGGTGAAGCAAGATCCCAGTCACTTCCGATTGTGATACCGTTCGATATGGTGTAAACGCCGTCTAATTTCTTTGCTGCCCAGTGACGGCCGGCCGTTTCAAATACCCAGGCCTCATCCGGGTCTGCCATTAGAAAGCTGTTGTGGTAGAAGAGCTTGTGCTGAAATCCACAGTTTCCTCCCTGCCCGTATTCGGCCAGCAAACCGGTGATTACCTCTACGGCTTCCCTGGCATGTGAGGCACGTTCCAGGCCGAGGCGGAGGAGATCCATCCCGATAAGGGCCTTTTCCTTTTCGTAGGGCTCTTTGGTAAAGACCGCCTCGTTTCCAATGGCGAGGCCCCGTTCGTTGACCCCCATTTCCGCCCCCCCAGATCCAGAATGGTTTGGCAAGGAGAACGGCAAAGGTGTGCTCAGTCTGGGGTATATCGATGTAGGTGCATGAAAGGCGGCTTCCCTTCTGATGGGTGGAAGAGGGAATGGAGACTATATGGTGTGCCTCGTTCGGTTCTCGATCGGAGTTCTTCCCGAATATGACGACACCTTCTGCCGTGGCCTCTCCTGTCGCGACGATTGTGTCACACATGGGACGACTCTATTTTGGTTTCATACTCCGTAATCTCTTTAATGATGAATTCCCCCGCCTTTTCACTGTGCGTTTCCTTGTTGCTTTCCATCATCTCGAGACGGGCCGAGGGCATTGATGCCACTACTTTTCCCATGATTTTAGGGCCGTGTATTTTGTCGGCCCCTGCCCCGATAAGTATTACCGGTGCACTGACGCTCGGTAATTTGTCCCAGAGGCTGTAGTCCTTCAGTTTCAGGGCGTGGGCCTGCAGCCGCTTCGGTTCCGCAGCGTCCATCGTTCCTTCGTACTTTTTGACCTGCTCGGGCTCCTTTTCCTTATCGAGGCGAATATTGCGGAGATACCATTTGATCGGAGGTTTCAAGGCCGTGTAGAGTGATGCCGGAAAATATTTTATGATGGGAACTCCCCAGGAGGGGATATCAAATTCACAGACCGGCGATATGAGAAGCGCCAGGCGTGGTTGTCTCAGATCTTGACTCAGGTAATCGAGTACGGCCGTTGAACCGAGAGAACTGGCCACCAAATAGAAGGGCTGTTCAGGAGGAACTTTCTCCTGTAATAGTTCATGAAGGTCTTTACTCATCCGATGGATGGAAAAATCTATCTCCTTTACCTTCCTGTCTTCCGGAAGACAGGCGCTTACCTTTTCCCTCGTTTCGATATAGAGGGTACGGTAATGTGGAGTCAGCTTTTTGAGTACCTCTCTCCATCCAGCGATGAGCGATATGAGTCCGGCCACGAAAACGATAACCGGTTTTCCCGGTTTGTATGACGGTGGAATAAAGTCGACTATTTTCAGGGAAACACCATCGGAGGTCGTTATGTAATATTCGTCTGCCGATGTTCCGGATTCGATATATGGACCGTAAGGCATAGATCCCTCCTCTTTTGTGTGTGTTCCACATTTTATACTTATATTACAGGAAGATCAAGGACTGGGGAATCAAGATGTCAGAATCACGTAATCTGTCCAGTTTACAATGGTTACCAGGAGGTGGCCAATAAAGAAATAAATCTGTCCCCTTTTTTGCTCATCAGTGGTTGAGTTTCGTTAGCCTCTGCCAGGCAAAGTGGACAATAAAGGTATGGTTCCAATGTTGTGACAACTTTCATCTTTCCGATAAAATCCTTGATTTTTAATATGATGGATGTATTATCAACGCGGAAGTGCCTTTGTTCTGTTAACAGATGATCGATGTCAGGAGTCATAGCTTCTTACAATCCAACAAGAGGTGTCTATGATTAAACTACTATAACCCGTTTCACATACTGTGGCGGGTTTTTTTTGGTTAGTATGTAAATAGACTTAAAAACTTATAGACTATTTTTCGTGATATTTATACCGCGCTACTAACTACGTTTCGTTTTTATACAGAAAATGTCTATTTACTGTTATGCAATCTTTATGCGTCTTTACTTGTGTTATATAGAAGATCACTGAGGAGTAATATATGAGCGATGCAGTTATCACTGCGATTTTAGCTTCTATAGCTATTGGTCTTTTCGGATGGTTTATAACACTAGGACGAACGATGCTAGATCGTCATAAGGTATACAAATGGCTTCAGTCTAATACCCTCGATGAACCTGGAGAAACCCACGTAGATACTCCAACACTTGCTAAGGGGACTCTGTTACCAGAAAATCGTGTTCGACGTGCATGCATGTCAGACCAACGTATTTATCACTATTCAATAGATTGTGATCAGTGGAGTATTTGGCGAAAAGAACCACAAAGCGTCTATGAAAAACGAGGAGTACTTTTTATCTGAGCAAATAAGAAAAATGCATAACCAGTACAACCAGGCAGACGCGGCATAGCCGCGCCGGTGAGATTTTCGTTAGCCCCATTAAATTATAGCCTCCTATATGGGAAAAAATGACCAAAAAAACATGTGAATATATTTTATTTACCGGCGCTGGTTTTACAAAGAATTTTGGCGGGCTCCTTGCAAGAGAAATGTGGTCGAAAATTTTTAACAATTCAAAAATACAAAGTTGCCCACGAATTAAAAAATTGATCATCAATGATTTTGACTATGAATCGATTTATCACAAAATAATAAATGGGAATTATACTGAAAAAGAAAAAGATGTAATCAGTGATGTTATTTTGGAAGTCTATCAATCACTTGATGATATATGCAGCGAATGGATCTTTAGAAACGATGCCCCAAATCCAGTTAATATTTATGGCGTTAATCGATTGATAAAGCGCTTTTCTGGAGGGCCAAATGAAATTGGTTTCTTTTTCACGCTTAATCAGGATCTTTTTGTTGAACGACATTTTAATAGCCCAAGTGCAGGATTGATTCATCCAGGAATAAGGAAAATCCCGGATGCTTATAAGACTACTATTAAACTTCCATTAGAAAATAAAGATTTTATAAAGCTACCAACTGAGAGTGAGTTAGAAGTTAGTGCGACAAAATTATATTCAGCAACCATTCATTATGTTAAATTACATGGATCTTACGGTTGGCTAAATTCAAGTGGCCTTAACAGATATGTAATCGGTAAAGATAAAGAAGATCAAATAGCTGGTGAACCACTACTGTCGTGGTATTATAGCCTATTTCGAAAGGTATTATCATATCCATCTCGAAAATTATTGATAATTGGATATGGATTCCGAGATGCTCATATCAACGAACTAATGGCAAGATCGATAAAAGATTTTAATCTTATGCTTTATGTTATTTCTCCATCAGACCAAGCTAAGTTTATTGATAACCTAAAATCGGTTGAATTTGGAGAAACGTTGATTGAAGGGCTCTCGGGTTATTTTCCATACAAGTTGTTAGATATTTTCCCTACTGATCAATCAGACTCACATGCGTGGAAAGAATTGCTAACTATCTTTTTTAATTCATAAAATATCACTTTAATGATCGTCTTTATATATAAATTGATGGGCTAACAAAGGCATTCATTCTCATCCCAAAAGCCTGGCGGCTTTTGGTCCAGGTGATGCCCAGCGTTATGGCACGCACATATCAATATAACCACGTGCGTTAATTACGGCACCTTGATACTCCAAAGATTCTTCACCGGAAATAGCCAATGGAGCTATCAGCAAGAAGAGGGACCGAATCGCATATTGAACTGACCGGTCAGTTTTTTCTTGACATGATTATTCCTTCTGATTATAATTTGCCCGTCCAAATGTGATGTCCTATCAAAAAAAGAGGGTGGTGGAATCATGAAAATATGTGTTTTGGGAGGATGCGGGGCCGTCGGCAGCGTGGCAATTCAATCGCTCACGGAAACGGATGTCTTTGACGAGATCGTCATCGGAGACGTGAATGAGGAAAGGGCTCTCGAGATCGCGGGAACCTGCGGCCCCGGTGTTGCCACCGTTATTGAGGTCAATGCGGAAGATCCTGAGAGCATTAAGAGGGCCATCAGTGGGGTCGACGTGGTTTTGAACTGCGTGGGACCCTTCTATCGACACGGCCCGACGATACTGAAGGCGACCATCGAAGCGGGGATCAACTATGTCGATGTCTGTGACGATTTCGACGCCACGGAAGTCTATTTGACCATGGATGAGGCGGCCAAAAAGGCGGATGTCGCCGCCCTGATCGGCATGGGGAGTTCTCCCGGCATTGCCAATGTCCTCGTCAGGTTTTGCGCGGACCATCTTCTGGATGAATGTGAATCCATTGATATCTACCACGCCCACGGCGGTGAAGAGGTGGAAGGCCCGGCCGTCGTAAAACACCGGATCCATTCCATGTCTGTACCCATTCCCGTCTTCATCGACGGCAAGGCTGAACGCCTGAACATGTTTATGCCGGAAGGCCGGGCCTTTGAAGAGACGACGGATTTTACCGATGTGGGGACTTATGACGTTTATCTTTACCCCCATCCCGAAACCATCACCCTTCCGATGTACATTCCGAAGGTGAAACGTGTGACAAACCTGGGTCTTGTCCTTCCGCCCTCCTACGCCGAGCTCATCAAGGAAATAGTCCGTTTGGGCATTATCGGAGAAGACCCCATTATGGTTCAGGGTCATTCCATCGTTCCCCTTGAATTTGCCGTCGCCCATATACTGTCCCAGCGTGCCCGTCTGACGGCTGAAGCGGGTCTCACGGAGGCGATGGGCTGCCTTAAGATCGTCATAAAAGGCTGGAAAGAGGGGAAACCCTCCACCTATATATTTTCCATGTCGTCGCGAGGTCATGGAATGGGTGAAGGCACGGGGATTCCCGCTGCCCTGGGATCCATTCTTATGGCTACCGGAAAGATAAAAGGGAAGGGGGTCCTTCCACCCGAGGCCTGCGTCGATCCACTGGATCTTCTGTCGCTGGCCAAAACACATGTGAAGATGGACGGCAAGAGCGGCGTACCGCTGAAAATCGAGCATATCGATGCAGATGGAAAGATCGAAGAGATAAAGATATAACAGGCGTCAGAAAACCTTTTCTGGGTTTGTCGCGTCTTTCGGGGCATTAAAGGAGTTGCACATTGACAGAATACGCCAAGTATAAAGAGAGAGTGGTTAGATATACGAAATGGCTATCCGAACAGGGTTATTTCGGTTCGGTGATGGGAAGCGGGGGAAATGTGTCCCTCAGGATAGCGGGGGAAGAGACCTGCGCCATCACTCCCTCGGGTATCCCCTATCATGAGATAATCCCCGATGATATCTGCATCCTGGATTTTGATCAGAACCAGATTGAGGGAGCACACGCACCTTCCATGGAAAGTCTTATGCACATCGGTATCTACAAAAGGCGGCCTGATATAAATGCAATTGTCCATACGCACCAAGAGAAGGCGAGCCTTTTTGCGGTTATCAACCGTCCCATCCCGGCCTTATTCGATGAGGTGTGCATGAATATCGGTGAAATAGTCGATGTCGTTCCCTATGCACTTTCGGGAAGCGAGGAACTTGCCGAAAATGTGGCGGCTAAAATGGAAAATGGCTGTAACTGTTATATCCTGCAAAACCATGGTGCATTGTCGCTGGGATCAACTATCGAGAAGGCATGCCTGAATGCAGAGCTCCTTGAAAAAGTGGCGGCCATCTATGCCGATGCACTCTTTACGGGCGAGAACATTTCCACACTGCCTGAAGAGACGGTGAAGTTTTTTAATGAAATGAGAGAGACGTCGCGAGGGAAAAACGAAAGTGGCGAATGAACCATGATGAAGAGCGGACTGCAGCGATGACAAAACGGGAGAAAATCCTGATAGCAGCGGGACTGGTATTTTCGAAAAAGGGGTTTTACCGGGCCACGATGGATGAGATAGCACAAGAGGCGGCTGTGGCAAAGGGGACCCTCTATTATAATTTCCCCAGCAAAGCGAAGCTCTTCGCGGCCACCGTTACGGAGGGGATGGAGGAGATTATCGGTCAGGCGGAAAAGGAGCTTGAATCGGACCTCCCCTTTAAAGAGCATCTGAGACACCTTATCAGGAGCAACTTTCTTCTCTATCTGAAATACAGCGACCTATCGAAGATTGTATTCAACGAGATTACCAGCGGTATTGATGACGAGGTTCTCGAGGAGATAGAAAAGGTCCGGGTGCGCTACATAGACTTCATCTCTGACCTTCTCAGGCAGGGTCAGGAGCGGGGATACCTCAAAGAGATCGATACCAGACTTGCGGCGGTTGGATTGGTCGGGTTCCTGGACAATCTTTGCAACTACTATCTGAAAAATGACAGAATATTGGACCGGGAGGAGCTGATCGATACCATGTTCGCTGTTCTCTCTTCCGGTCTTCTCATAGAAAGAGAATAAGTATTACCCTGTTTCATTAGGGTCCAAAAGGTCTCATTTTTGTTATCGCACGTAACGGGGGGACTTATGGTATCCGATTCCGAAGAGAAATACATACTCGCTGTTGATCTGGGAACATCGGGGAGCAAGACGGCGCTCGCCACGCTATACGGAGAGATTATCGATTTTGAATTTCAGAGTGTGCCGCTCCACCTCTTCCCCGGAGGGGGCGCCGAACAGGACCCCGACGACTGGTGGAATGCGATCATAGTAACAGCGAAGAAGCTTTTTTCAAAGGGACTCGTTTCTCCCGAGAATATTGTCGCCATATGCTGCTCGACACAGTGGAGCGGAACTGTAGCGGTTGACAGAGAGGGGAATCCTCTCATGAGAGCCATTATCTGGATGGACTCGCGCGGTGCCGACTGTCTCGACAGCGTGAGAAAGGGTATCCTCAATTTCGAAGGCTACGATATCAGAAAAGTCATCGAATGGCTCAGAAAAACGGGTGGTGCCCCCGGTTCCTCGGGAAAGGATCCGATAAGCCACATCCTCTATATCAAGAGGGAGTATCCCGAACTATTCAAGAATGTCTATAAATTCCTCGAGCCGAAAGACTATATCAACCTGCGGTTCACGGGCGAGTTCGCCGCATCCTATGATTCCATTACCCTTCACTGGGTGACGGACAACCGCGATATATCGAATATAAAATACGATGATAAGCTGCTCAAGATGGTCGGTCTCGGCAGGGAAAAACTTCCGGATCTAAAGCGTTCCATCGATATCCTGGGACCGGTGAAAAAGGAGGTGGCAAAGGAACTCGGTATCAGGGATGATGTAAAAGTCATCGTCGGTTCACCCGATGTACCCACGGCAGCCATAGGGTCGGGAGCCGTCCGGGACTATGAAGGACACTGTTATATCGGGACATCCTCCTGGATTTCGGCCCATGTACCTTTCAAGAAAACCGACGTGTTTCATGCCATTGCCTCGCTCCCCAGTTCCATTCCCGGGAAATATTTCATTGCCGACGAACAGGAGATCGCCGGCGGCATCCTCAACTGGCTCAGAGACAATATCATCTATCACCAAGATGAGCTGCTTTTAGAGGAAAACTTTCCCGATGTCTTTAAGATATTCGACAGCATTGCCGAAAAGGTTCCCCCAGGCAGCAACAGGGTTCTCTGCACCCCCTGGCTCTATGGTGAGCGCACGCCCGTTGAGGATCACCTGATTCGAGGCGGACTTTACAATATTTCACTTCAAACAACGAGAGAGGATATCATCCGGGCCACCTTTGAGGGGGTTGCCTTCAATCAGAAGTGGGTGCTGCAATATGTTGAGAAGTTCATGAAGCGAAGGATGGATCCGATCAACATGGTGGGAGGCGGTGCAATCTCCGATGTCTGGTGTCAGATCCATGCGGATATATTCGACCGGACGATTCGTCAGGTAAAGGATCCGATTCAGGCAAACGCCCGAGGAAGCGCCTTTATTGCATCGGTCGCCCTCGGGCATATGACATTTGACGACATTCCGAAACATATTCAGATCAAAAAGGTCTTCACACCGAATCCCGAAAACAGAAGAATCTATGATGAACTGTTTCGAGAGTTTGTCACTGTCTACAAGAATAACAAGGCCATGTGCGCGCGGTTAAACAGGCGTGGCCTGACACAATAAACAAACAATTCACTTGAAAGGAGAATGAAATGAACGAATATGAATCGAAACCATGGGCCCTTCCCGAAGGGATCGACATGGAGAAAAACGTTATTGCGACCTATAGCTGCACCTTACCGAAGGACTACGATATGCTGGATTTAGGGGCCTTTATGGCGGTGGAACAGTCCACCGGCACGTGGGTGCCCGTTCCCGGTGAGACGCCGGAAGTTCGCGCAAAGCATGTCGCAAAAGTGATTGGTGTCTATGAGGTTCCCTACCACGAGTGGGGGATACCTGAAGATGTCACTGATCGGCAGTATGTCGTTCAGATTGCCTTTCCCTCGGTAAACTTCGAGGATAAATTTCCGATGCTTCTCACGGCGACGGTGGGCAATATTTCCATGGTGCCCAATCTCAAGGTCATCGATCTTCGCATTCCCAAAGAGACGCTGAAGGGTTATCAGGGACCCAGGTTTGGAATCGATGGCTGGTATGAGGCCCTCGGCATCGAAAAGGGCCGTCCCCTTCTCAACAACATGATCAAACCCTGTTCCGGTTATCCCCTGGAGGTCGGTGTGGATCTCTTTTACAAGGCGGCCCTGGGTGGATGTGACGTCATCAAGGACGACGAGCTGATCGCCGACATGAAGTATAATTCCGCCGTAGAGCGCGTCAAGGCCTATATGGAAAAAGAGCGCCAGGTCTACGAGGAAACGGGAGAACATACCCTCTACTGTGTCAATGTGACCGATCGTCTGCCACGGATGTTTGATCTGGCAAAGCGGGTGGTGGATGCGGGGGTCAATGCCATGATGGT
>Ga0208905_1000310_pt1 | contig 24877 bp, 22 predicted proteins | sample AntAceMetag02UKS_FD_184776 | JGI IMG/M metagenome (GOLD analysis project Ga0208905, IMG submission 184776) | Saline lake microbial communities from Ace Lake, Antarctica - Antarctic Ace Lake Metagenome 02UKS (SPAdes) (version 2) | ecosystem: Environmental > Aquatic > Non-marine Saline and... | reverse complement strand
GGCGGCAATGACCGAGCGTGTGGTTCATGCCATCTGCAGCTGTCAAGCACGGCCGGAACGACTCCTGAGGTGTGCGGAGTTTGCTACCTAATCGAGAAGAAGTTTCTGGCCTGCTGGGAGGACGACACACACACCACCTTGGATGCTTGGGTTGATTCCACTCAGGCAGATGACAGGAAGGCCGACTTAATGCTGCAAATGGATATCGAGGGCGCCGAGTACCAGGTGCTGGCGAGTGTGAGTGATGCTTTGCTCTCTAGATTCAGGATCATCATCATCGAGTTTCATCACCTCGACCATCTATGGAACCAGGGCTTTCTCTACCTTGTGGCCCCGATCTTCAAGCGCCTGCTAAGAAGTCACTACTGTGTTCACCTCCATCCCAACAACTGCTGCGGCTCGATCGTGCGCGGTGGTCTGGAGATTCCGCGGATCATGGAATTCACGTTCCTCAGAAAAGACCGCGTTTCCGCTGCCGCGTCTCCTCTTCATCGATTCCCCCATCCCCTGGATGTGGACAACACATCCAGGCCCCAGCTCGTGCTTCCCGAATGCTGGTGGAAGCCGACGCTATAACCGCCTTCCACCCATGCCGGTGATCGTGGATGACCAATTGACCCCTCAGCTCCTATCCAGACTTCCCGGCCCCAGATGCTGAGACGAGCGCTTCGTTATCTCCGGCACAGATTCCGATCACTGGTGGGTCCTCCCCAACCCACTTGCGAGGATCGGCTGCGTCAGGAATATCTTTGCGATTACAGTCTCTTTCATGACTACGCAGCCTTTTCGAGCGGAACGCTTTATCGCTCAGCCACTGGTCTCAGCGACGCCAACCTCGAGGCCTTGATCTCCATTGAGTATCACCGCCTGGAGAAAGGGCTCTCCCATGTCCAGCGCCGTGCTTCCTTCGGTGCCGACGCAGCCCAGCGGTTGGAGGATGCCCTGGGCGAAGCCCACGCGCGCGGCTTGGGCACACCTATCACGGCCTATGCCGGGGAGGTGCTGGCGTCGTACCAACGGGAGCTGAAGGGGAGCGACGCACCCACGGTGGGCTGGCGAACCCTCACCCGCGACAACGTTCTCTCCGCCAGCTCCATCGACGCGCGGGCTTTCTTCACCTCGCGCCATAGCATCCGCTGCTTCGACCCCTCCCAGCCGGTGAGCATCGACCGCATCCGGGAGTCAATCAGCCTCGCCAGCCACACGCCTTCGGTGTGCAACAGGCAGACATGGCGCGTGCTGATCTGCCAGTCAGATCAGGCCAAACAGGCGGCGTTAGCACTTCAGAACGGCAACCAGGGCTTCGGCCACCTCGCCAGCCATGTGCTGATCGTGGCTTCGGATCGCTCCTGCTTCGCCTCGATCGGGGAGCGCAACCAGCCATGGATTGAGGGCGGGTTGTTCGCCATGAGCCTGGTCTACGCCCTTCATGCCCAGGGCCTTGGCACGTGTTGCCTCAACTGGAGTGTGGACAACCAGCGGGACGCCGAGCTCAAGAAGGCGTTGAACATCCCGGCTTCCTATGCGATCGCCATGATGATCGCCGTGGGCTCGCTGCCTCCTGAGATTGCGGTGGCCGAATCCCGCCGGCTTGTCGCCGACGATCTGATGGAGCTCCGCTGACCATGACGATTGCGGTTGCCGGTATCACCGGATTCCGAAACCGAGGTGTCGAGGCGCTTGTCCTTCCCGTGCTGGCCTTTCTGCGTGAGCGCAGGCCTGCCCAATCAATCACCGTGCTCACCTGGAGCCCGGACTACGACCAGCAGCGCATCACCTGGCCGGAGGTGGCGCTGCAGTCCACAGCCTTCCGCCGCTTCGGCGCCTCCGCGCCCCCCCGCCCGCGCCACGTCCGGTTCCGGCATGCCATCAGGACCCTCCTTCGCCGGGGCCCGGAGCAGCCCGGGGCTGCCGGCTTGATCGATCCCACCCTCGCCCGACAGCTGCGGGGCCATCGCCTTCTGATCGTCACAGGCGGCGATGTGTATTCCTCGGAGTATGGCCATGAGTCGCTCCTCTACTACCTCTCCCTGATCCACACGGCCGCTCGCGAAGGGCTCATCGTTGTGCTGCTCGGCCATACCGTGGGTCGGTTCAATGATCCTGCCCAGGAGCAGGCCTGGCGCTCCGCCGTTGCCCATGTGAGCCTGCTCACCACGCGCGATCGCCTCAGCTATCACTATCTCGAGCAGATCGACGCCCTAGCCGAGCGCACCGAAATCTGTGCCGATGTGGCCTTTGCGCTTCCCCCCGCGCACCGCGTGCCTAACCTGGGGCTCGCTGAGGCCGGCCTCCCTGTGCTCGCCCTGGCCATCAGCGCGGGCTTACACCGCTGGTGTTCGCTGAGCGCTCTGGAGCACCAGCAAACATGGGCCCGGCTCCTTGAGGTGGCCGTCACGCAGTGGGGGTTGGCCGTTCTCCTGATCCCCCACGTGCATGAGCCCTACGGTGACGACCGCACCATGGCGACGGTGCTGCATCGCGCCACGGGGTTCCATCCTGCGGTGACGGTGGCGGCCGAGGACCTCAGCGCCGCCGAGTACAAGCGCCTGATCGGCGGCTGCGAGATGCTGGTTGCCGAGCGCATGCACGCAGCCATCGCCGGCCTGTCCACCCTGGTGCCCACGGCCCTGGTGGCCTACTCCCTCAAGGCCCAGGCTCTCGCCGCCATGGCCTATGCCGGCTTGACGCCGAGCCCCGAGCGGATGGTGATCTCCGCGGATTCCCTCTGCTACCCCTCCAGCTTCGAAGCCACACTTCACAGCCTCTGGCAGAGCCGGCAGCAGAGCCGTTTTGCGCTGCAGCGCAACCTCCCGGAGCTGCAGCGGCTGGCCCAGGCCAACTTCACGCACCTGGAGGCGCTGCTGCGCGGGGCCGACCTCTGATGAACATCCTCATCGTGACGCCGGAGCTGCCCTGGCCACCGGATGCCGGTGGCCGTGCCGCGCAGTTCGCCACCCTGCGAGCCCTACAGGACGACCACGTGTTCAGGATCGTGCTCACCCGCCCGATCGAGAATCTCCACGCTCTCGCCGCCGAGCTTGAAGCCCGGTTGCCCCACGTGCAGGTGATCCGGGGCGAGCAGGTCGCGCCGCCGCTGCCGCGAGCCTCCGCTGCCAGATCTGCGCTGGCCCGCGTGTTGTCTAGCGTGCGGCAGTGGATGCGCCGCCGCCGCAAGCCTTCAGCTCCGCTGGAGGCTTCCCCCCTGCCCGAGAGGCCCTACTACCCGTTCGTGCCGCTCCCAATCGAGTGCATCGAAAGGATCCTCAGCCAGCGGCACTGGGCCGGGCTGATCCAGGCCGAATTCCATGAAAGCCTGTTCACCGCTTTTCTCCCGCTGGGCGGCCTTCCTCGCCTGTTTGTCTGCCATCAGGCCCACGCCCTCTTCTGCGAGCGCTTCTACCAGCAGCTCTGCGCTTCCCAGACCAATGGCAGTTCAGGCTCGGATCTTCAGCTGCTTGGTTGGCTGAGGGAATCGGACAGCCAGGCTGCCCGCACAATGGAGGCCGCTGTGCTGAGGCGCTTCCAGCGGGTGATCACCTTCACCGCCGAGGATCGCGAGGCCCTGCTCCGTGCGGATGCCGGGCTACCCGTAGAGGTGAGCCCGTTTCCCCTCCCAGCTGATATCCAGCCGGTGGCCCCCCGGAACATCGGGCGTTGGCGGCAGCGTCTGGTGTTCGTCGGGCCCGGCCACTGGCATCCCAATGTGGAAGCCGTCGGCTGGTTCTGCCGCGAAGTCCGGCCTTTGCTCCTGGAGCTCGCCCCCCCCAGCCAGTGCTCGCTGCATGTCTACGGGCGATGGCCTCTGCCGATCCAACAGACCCTGCAGGATCAGGGGGCCGTCTTCCATGGCTTTGTCCCCGGCCTCGCCGAGGAGATCGCCGGCTGCATCGCGGTGAATCCTGTGTTCACCGGCGCCGGCCTGCGCACGAAGGTGCTGCTGGCTGCGGCCTGCAGTGCCCTGGTGGTCAGCACCGGGGTGGGCTGTGAAGGCACTGGGTTTCAATCCGGCCGGCACTGCCTGCTTGCGGATACGGGCCAAGAGTTTGCTGAGGCCATTGCACGTCTGCTGCACTCGCAATCGCTTTGCGAGCAACTGGCAACGAATGCCCACGACCGCCTCAGGCAGACCTTCAGCGCCGACGCCGTCCGCCGGCGACGGAACGCGATCTACGAGAGCCTGCGGCATGAGGCGGCCCAAAAGACGTGAAGATTCGCACCATTGCCTTCTACCTTCCCCAGTATCATCCCATTCCTGAGAATGATGCCTGGTGGGGCCGGGGCTTTACGGAATGGACGAATGTCACGGCGGCACGTCCCCGATTTACCGAACATTCTCAGCCCCACCTTCCCGCCGATCTTGGCTTCTACGACCTGAGACTTCCTGAATCCCGGGTGGCGCAGGCAGATCTTGCCCGTGGCCATGGCATCAGTGGATTCTGCTATTACCACTATTGGTTCCACGGTAAGCAGCTTCTGCAAAGGCCCTTCGAAGAGGTGCTTCGTTCCGGTGATCCAGACTTTCCCTTCTGCCTCTGCTGGGCCAACGAACACTGGACAAGAAGCTGGAACGGACGCGACAGGGATGTGTTGCTCCACCAGACCTATTCAGCAGAAGACGACATCCGTCATATCCGGCAGCTCGCCGCTGCGTTCCGGGATCCGCGCTACATGCGCATCGATGGCAAGCCCATCTTTCTGGTCTACCGGGTGAGCAAACTCCCTGATCCAGCCGCTACCGCAGCGCGCTGGCGACAGGAATGCCATGCACTGGGAATTGGCGAGATCTCCCTGCTGACTGTGGAATCGATCCAGGAATGCCATGGTGATCCGCGAGAGATCGGCTTTGACTACGCCGTGGAGTTCCAGCCGGACTGGACTTGTCTGCCAGCGCCCCTTCGCCGGAGCAGACGATGGCGATTGATGAGGGGGCTTGGACTGTCCAGTCCCAGCTTTGTGCAAGACAGCGTGTTCTCCTACGGTGCTGTGGTGGACGGGATGCGTACGAAGCCGATCCCCTCGTATCCCCGCTTTCCCTGCGTGACCCCTTCCTGGGACAACTCAGCACGGAGAGCAACCCATGCCACCATCCTTCATGGCTCCACGCCGGATCTCTACGCAGAGTGGCTGGATCATGAAGTCAGCCGACTGCCGGAGCGGAGGCTGCCCGAGCCCATACTGTTCATCAATGCCTGGAATGAGTGGGCAGAGGGGAATCACCTCGAGCCGGATCAGCACTGGGGACTGCAATACCTCGAGAAAACCAGAGAGATCCTCCTGGGAAGAAATGATTTAGCAAAATGATTCTCGTACTGCGGCAGCGATCCCAGATCTCCAACCGGCTGGTTGCCCTTGCAGCCCTGACGAGTTTCTGCATACGACATGATATCCGTGTCCTTGTCCTGTCATTGAGTGACTACAGGGAGATGTTCGAAGCCGGTGACCGAACACACCGAATTACGTTGCTGTTTCTGCCATTGAGCCTTTACCGGCTGTTGTGCCGCATTGTCTCAAATCGTTTTTCCAGGCGAATCCTGCAGTGCTGTCCTGGGATCCACTATCTCAACGAGACACGTTCATGGGCGGACCTTCCACCCAGCACGCTTCAACGCGGCCTCTGGATCATTGATCAGGCCGGAGACTGGTGTTCGAGCATGCCGGCAATCTCCCATGCCGAGGCTCCAGTCATCAGAAAGATCTTCCGGTATCGAGAGCAATATCACCAGCAAGCCTATTCGGTATATACCGATGCACGTGCGAAATCCAGCATCGTGATCGGGATCCATGCCAGGCGTGGAGACTATTCTCGGCATCGAGGAGGAGTCTGGCATTATAATGAGGGTGACTATCTAGACTGGATTGAGCAGGCAAAACACGAATTCTGGCATGCAGACGAAGGCCGAATACATTTTTTGATCTGCTCAAACGAGCCCGGATTCCTCCAGGCAGCGTCATCAGATTCTCTCACTATCTCCCCACTCTCTGATGGGCCTGCTGATCAGCTGCTTCTGTCGCTGTGTGATGTGATCATTGGCCCCCCATCTACCTTCAGCGTCTGGGCGGCATTCCTGACAGAATCCAGAATCTTGCATCTCTTCTCCCGAGATCAGCGGTTGTATAGATCCCAGCTACGCGAGAGCACATTGTTTTATGGTTGGAGTCCCAGGCTTGAGCGAGCCGCTCAGAAAGCCTAGTCATGTCTGTGCAATCATCTGCAGATCGCGGTGGCTATGTCCTTGTGAAGTCCTTCCGGGGTGCCGGTCTGGGCGATGCATTGCGAGCAGTGATTCTGGCATTGCTCTATGCTGAAAAAAACGATCGAAAGGTGCTCGTCGATTGGCATGATGGCACCTTCGGCCCTGAAGGGGACAATGTGTTCCAACTGCTGTTTCGCCTGGAAGGGCAGCACGCCCAGGCTGAATTCTCTGCTGTTCAAAACAGCACCTCAGTGCTCCCGCCGCGCTGGGATGGCAGTCTCCAGCGAACGATGCTCAGCCTGTGGATTGAGGATAGGATGAGAGGATGGGATCGGCAGGAAGCGCGGGATATCTATTCATTCGATCAAAAACAGCCACATGATGCTCAGGTCTGTGTCATGTGGGACTTTGATGCTCTAGCAAGCTACAGTCTCTCTGACATCCAGGCTGGAGTGCGCAAATGTCTGCGCCTGCAACCTGAGATCGAGCTGAGGCGCACAGCGTTTACTGCCGAGCACTTTGGCTCGGCCATGCTGGGCGTACATATCCGAGCAGCCAATGAACAAGTAGTAACGAAGTCGTCGCCTAGTAAATCTGCGATTCTTGCAGCAGTCCGGCGGAAGCTTAATACCGGTCTTTACGATGGAGTGTTTCTGTCTACCGACCATCTGCCGACGCAGCACTGGTTTCTGAAGGTCTTTCCTGGAACCGTTGTGAGGCAGAAGCCTTTCTCCGATGATGAATCGCCTCTGCACCTCACCGATTTCGGCCAACCCCGTCTCGAGCAAACCAGGGATGCACTCATGGACATGGTGTTGTTGTCGTCATGCCACGCCATCATCCATCCTGGAAACTCATCGTTCAGCCTCTGCGCCATCTACCTGAGCGACCTTCCTGCCACATCTCTCATTGCGATGCAGCGAACCCGTTCGCGTGCTCAGCGCATACTCACTGGGCTCACCAGGCTCATCCGCTGGAGGAGGCCTTGAGCGTGGCTGAGCTTGCCATCCTCGTTCCCGTCTATCAGCGTGAGGAAGGAGCCATTCGAGCTGTTCGCTCTGTCGTCAGTCAGGCCCACCAGGAGCTGTCGCAAGGCTCGCTGACGCTTCATGTTCGCGACGACGCTTCGAAAAGCATGGATTCCGAGCGATTCAAGGCTCAGTTACTGTCCATCCATCCCTGTATTTCTATAGATTTCAATGCCGTGAATCTCGGCATGTCGGCGAATATCCGTTCCATGGTTCTTGAATGCAAGGCTGCATTCTGTTCGATCCTCACCGACGACGACTGGCTTGAGCCAGGAAGCATCGACCACCTGCTCTCTGTGATCCGTCGCCTCGAAAACGATCGTAGCCATTCAGTTTCAAGCATTTTTTACCCGCGATACTCCTACACGGAATCAGGTGCGCATGCCTGCACCAGTTGCCGCATCGCATCGGCCGACGTTGTGTTTCCCTCTGACCCGGTGACCACGATGCGCCTTGCGGACAAGGGCTACATCCTCACCGGCTTGTTCTTTCGCCCAGATTTGGTTGACCAGGAGTTCTGGGCGAGATACGAAAGCAATGCCTTCTTCCCGATTCTCTACTTCGCAAGCCTTCTCAACCGAGGTAGTTGCATTTATTTCGATAAGCCTTTGGTTCATCACACTGTTTTTAATCTATGCCACTGGGAAGCCTGGGGCGCGACGACCCAGGCTCAGCAGGAGCGGCTGTGCCGGGATTTTCTTACGGCCATCTCCTTGGTCTACCGCTACTTGAAGCCCCGATGTCGATCATTGAAGGATCGCATCCTGCTGTGGCCGCCGGCGGTGCGGGCTTATCGCAGACGCCTGGTGGAAATGAAGGGCTGCGTCTGGCATGCGCCCTTGCGATGCATACCGAAGGCATTGTGGCTCGAGCCTAGGTTCCTCATTGCCTTCAGTGGGTTCCTGTACTTCTCCGTGAGAACCCGGTCTGGTCGCCCAGATCGTATGTCGTTCTCTTCTCAATGAATCAGGGTCTCGTCAGTACGATTGTTCCGGTCTACAACCGGCCACGGCTGCTTTCGGAAGCAGTTCGTTCCGTGCTGCAGCAAACCTACCGCTCCATCGAGATCGTGATCGTGGACGATGGGTCCACTGATGATACTGCAGATGTTGCCGATAGGCTGTCGAGAGAAGCCATCATCCCCATCAAGGTGATTCGCCAGGCCAACAGTGGTCCAGGCGCAGCCCGGCAGAGGGGTCTGGATGAGGCTCAAGGTGAATTCCTCCAATTCCTTGACAGTGATGACCTGCTCTTGCCGGGCAAGTTTTCCGCTCAGGTTGCCGTCCTGCAGCGCCGGCTTGAGTGTGGCATTTGCTATGGCCCCAGTGCTGAAGAGAATCACGTCTCCAACCCACCAAAACGCGACTGGCCGATGAGGGCCACCGGTGAACCCATCGATTACCTCTTCCCCAGGCTGTTGACGGAACGGTGGTGGACCACCAGCTCCCCTCTTTACCGCCGAACCCTGCTGGATCAGATCGGGCCTTGGCAGCCCTGGATCAACGAGGAAGACTGGGAATATGATGCGCGCTGCGGTGCCACGCGCACACGGCTGGCTTGGGTTGAGGATCCCTGTTCTGTACGGCGCATCAACCTCGGCAATGACCACCTCAGCCAGAGGGGCAGCGTGGATCCTCGCAAGTTATCGGATCGGAGCATGGCACGCCAATCGATCTATATCAGCGCCCGCCAGGCAGGGATTCCATTGGAAGCACCGGAGATGCGACTCTTTGCTCGCTCGACCTTCTTGCTTTGCCGCCAGTGCGGCTTGGCAGGGTTAGACAAAGAATCGATAACACTTCTGAACTTGGCTAGATGCGCGTCCACTCCCACAAGCTTTCGCCTTCTGTACTACTTCTTCTATGGTCTAGTGGCCCACTGGTTTGGCTGGAGACGAGGAGCAAAGTTTGCCAATATTTTTTCTCCACTCACCCATTCAACCACTTCGAGAGCTTCATTGATTTGGTTGTCGATAATCACGTCGCAAAGATAATATTGCGACTAGCATAATCCTGCTTTCAAAGCTTCTCTAGCTAGCAAACAGTTTGCAAGACCAGCAACTAGCATCCCAGCATCAATGCCTACCTTGACAATATGAACTTTGTCTCCAAGTTGTCTTCACTTGTCACGCGAAGTATGGGCTTGCCACCCTCTCTTCGCCACTCTCTGCAAACACCACAAATACGAACTATAGATCAATTCTATTTGATTTCAAATCTTCATTGGATCAAGCCTGAAGACGCTACATCTCTTGATTTAGGCTGTGGAGCAATTCCAAGGAACCCATTAAAGTGCAAACAAGTATTCGGAATTGATATTTTTGTGCCAAATAATTCGAGCGTCATCTCGGCAGCCTTATTCGTGAGCCGAATCCCTTTTCCGCCATTCTCAGTTGTCCTAGTAACCGCATATGATTTTTTTTGAGCATGTACCTCGATTCTGTTTTCGAAGTGGAATGACGACATTCAAAACTTTTTGAATGAATAGCTCGTCCCTGGTTCCAAAAATGATTCCCAGCGTCAGCTGTATAATTGGAACCCATGAGTTGTCGATACAATTGGTCGAAACCCTCGCGAGTGTTATCAGCTCCCGAGGAGTGGGCTGGGAGCTCATCGTGGTGTTTAACGGGCTTTGCCGCAAACGATATCAAGAGGCAGTTGCGGTTCTGCGCAAGCAGCTTCCTTGTATTCGGCTTGAATATCTAGAGAAGCCTGGGCTCACCGGGGCCCTGATCAAGGGCTGCTCTTTGGCGAAAGGAAGAGCTATCGCCCGGCTCGATGTCGGCGATGTGATGACCCCCTCACGGCTCGATCGCCAATTTCAAGTGCTAAAACAGCATCCCGGCTGCGTTTTGGTCACCAGTGATGTTGAGGTTTGCGGACCTTTTTGGGAACCACTGCAAGTAAAACGTTGCCCATTTCCAATGCAGCAGCCCCAGCGGGCCGACACGCTGTCTGCTGAGGCTGGTCTGTCTATCGACATTCCCCACCATGCGTCTGTGATGGTCCGCCGAAGTGCCTATGCATTAGTCGGTGGCTACCGCAATGAATTTTACTACGGGCAAGACTGGGATCTCTGGTACCGGCTTGCCGAGCAAGGCAGCTTCTTCCAGATCCCTGAAGTGCTGACACGTGTGCGTCTGTTTCCCTGTGGGCTCTCTTCGCGTCATTGGCGTGAGCAGCGTGCCAGTGCTGCCCTCTCCCGAGCGTGCTACGCAGCCCGCCGCAGCGACCATCCTGAAGACCCTCTGCTGCTCCAGGCTGCCCGGCTTCGCCCCAGGCCACCAGGTTGGCGTCTGCCAAGCTGGTGGCCTTTCGATCGACACCAGGCCGAAGGCGCCTATTTCATTGCCGAGTCACTGCGCCGCAACGGTGATCCGCGCTGTCGGCGCTATTTTGCCGAAGCTTTTCGCCACGGTCCCTGGCTGCCGAAGGTGTGGCTTCGAGCTACCCAATCGCTGCATCTCTCCGCGCATCCATGATTGTACTTTCGGTGGCGATCCCCACCTATGGGCGCGAGCAGGTGTTGATCGATTCCATCGAATCCTTGCTTGCTCTGGATCCACCGCCGGAGGAGCTGCTGGTCATTGATCAGACGCCCGATCACGAGCCCAGCACCAAAGCGCACCTACAAGACTGGAATCAACAGGGACGGCTGCGCTGGATCCGCCTGAAGCAACCGTCGATTACCGCTGCCATGAATCGAGCCCTGCTGGAGGCCCAAGGCCAGCGTGTGCTGTTTCTTGACGACGACATCATCCCCTCGCCTGGGTTGCTGCACGCCCACCTGGAGGCTCACCGCCACTGGCCTGGAGCCCTAATTGCGGGCAGGGTGCTGCAGCCTTGGCACCAGGGACAGCCCGATGCGGAAACTGCGGCACCCTTTCGCTTCAACAGCTTGCAACCCCGCCCGTGCAGTGAGTTCATGGGAGGCAACTTCTCCCTTCCACGCCAAATGGCGCTCGATCTGGGCGGCTTTGATGAGAACTTTGTGCGTGTTGCCTATCGCTACGAAGCAGAACTTGCATATCGCTGGCGCCAGGCTGGGTTGAGTATTCGTTATATTTCTGAGGCGTTGATAGACCATCTCCAAGCTCAGCGTGGCGGCACCCGCAGTTATGGCCAGCACCTCACAACAACTCGGCCTGATCACTGTGTTGGTTCGTTTTATTTTCGCCTGCGTACGCAGCCATTGCTGCCTGCCTTGCTGGGATGTTTACGTGATCTGCTCCGGTCGGTGATCACACGCCATCATTTACGCAGACCCTGGTGGATTCCGCTGGGCCTTCTGGCGCAGCTGCGTGGATTGGCCTGGGCTCTTAGATTGCATTACAGTGGTCCGGCTCTGGTACGAGTTACGCTCTGCACCAATGGCCTCCAAGAGCGCCAGTTGTGGTGATTGAGGCTGCGACTCCTGCTCCGGAACATCTTCTTAGGCAATCAGCAGATGTTCAAGACCCTGAGCTTTGCTGTTCTGCTTGGAGTTTAAAGTTTCCATGCAGGCTGCATTGACAGCGGTTCTGCTAACGCCGGATCAGGCAAGCTTTTCGCCACCATGTGGCTTTCTCAGTTCTTGATCATCGTTGCATTTTCCTTCTGTATTACCAAGCATTATTTTCGAGCCTTTTGAGACTTTCTATTGAAAGGCTTCTTCCATATTAAATGCTTGTCTGCAGACTCATATAATTCATGATCCGTCTTGCTGTTGTTGTCAGCCACCCGATTCAGTACTACGCCCCCTGGTTTGCTCTCCTGGCGGCCGATCCTGGGCTGGAGTCAAAGGTGTTCTACCTTTGGGACTTCGGTATTGCCGAGCGCCATGATAAGGGCTTCGCGCAGAGTGTTCGCTGGGATTTGCCGTTGCTTGAAGGCTACCCCAGCTGCTTCATACCCAACCGCTCGCCTGATCCAGGCACGCACCATTTCGGTGGCCTCGATAATCCCAAGCTGGTATCGGTGCTGCTGGCCTGGCGACCCGATGCCGTGCTGCTGTTCGGCTACCCCTTCCGCAGCCACCTACGCCTGCTGCTTGATCCACGTCTGAGGCGGATTCCGATCGTTCTGCGGGGTGATTCCCACAACCTTGCCGGTGAGTACTCCTGGAGCACTGGGTTTGTCGCCATGCTGCGCAGGATGCTGTTTCGCCGCTTCACGGCGGCCCTGGCCGTGGGCCAGGCCAACGCGGCTTACCTCCGCGCCGCCGGCATCCAGGCGGATCGGATCGTGCTGGCCCCCCACGCCGTGGACAATCAGCGTTTTCAGGCCGCTGCCCCTGCCGCTGAGCGTGAGGCGCAGGCCTGGCGCCATAAGCTTGGCATTGACCCAGCCGCTCCTGTTGTGCTGTTTGCCGGCAAGTTCGAGCCCAAGAAGCGGCCGCTCGATCTGGTCGAAGCCTTCAGCCGCCTCGATCACCCCAGCGCCGTGTTGGTGCTGGTGGGCGCCGGTGCCCTGGAGTCTGAGCTCCGGCACCGCGCCGCCGCCCAACCTGCCGGGAGGGTTTGGATCCTGCCGTTTCAGAACCAGAGCGCCATGCCCCGCGTCTATGCGCTGGCGGATCTGGTCGTCTTGCCCTCTGTGGGAGCCGCTGAAACCTGGGGGCTGTGCATCAACGAGGCCATGAACCTGAGCCGGCCGGTGCTCGTAAGCAGCCATGTAGGCTGCGGGCCCGATCTGGTGATCCCCGGCCGTACTGGCTGGATCGTCCCCGCAGGTGATGGCGCCGCCTTGCGCGCCGCCCTGGCTGACGCTCTCTCCGATCCGGCCCGCCTGCGCCGCATGGGAGTGGCGGCTCGAAAGCACATCGATCGGTTCAGCTATTCGGCCACCACAGCCGGTCTGCACCAACTGCTGCGGGCGGCCGTGTTTCGATGAGCCGTCCGACGGTGGTTGATCTGCTCTGCCCGGAGCTCTATGCCCGCGATGGCGGCGTGCAGAACTACGGTCGCACCCTGCTGAAGGGCTTGCTGCAGGTGCTCCCGGCCGAAACGCGCTTGCGCGTGTTCGTGCGCAACGACTTTTCCTCCCACATGCCTGTGGCTGTAGATCCGCGTCTGGAACTCCACCCCTGCGGATCCCGCCTGCCGCTGCTCTCCCTGCTTCAACTGGTGCTCGTGGCACTGATGGCAACCATGCGCCGTCGCCCGGCCTTGGTGATCGCCACCCATCCGCACCTGGCTCCCCTCCAGCTTCTGCTGGGCCGGCTGGCGGGCTGCCCCACCTGGGCGGCGGCCCATGGGATCGACGTCTGGACCCTGCGGTTCGGGCTGCGCCGCTGGGCTCTGCAGCGGCTGGAGCTGGTGCTGCCGGTTAGCCGCTACACCCGTGATCAGCTGCACCACCAGCTCGGCCGGCGCTGCCCCGAGCTGGTGGTGCTGCCGAACAGCTTCAACCAGAACCGCTTCCGCCCTGGCCCGCGCCCAGTGGCCCTGCTGGAGCGCTACAGCCTGAGGCCGGAGCAACCCCTGATTTTCTCGATCACGCGCCTCTCCAGCAAGGATTGTTATAAGCACATCGACGCGCTGATCACCGCGATGCCAGAGTTGCGCAAGCTCTGGCCCGATCTCGTGCTGCTGATTGGTGGCGACGGCGACGACCGGCCGCGGCTGCGCCGGCGCGTTCAGCAGCTGAGGCTTAGCGAAGCGGTGTTGCTGCCTGGCCGCATTGCCGACGCCGAGCTGGCCGATCACTACCGGCTCTCCAGCCTTTTCGCCCTGCCGAGCGAGGGGGAGGGCTTCGGCATCGTCTTTCTCGAGGCGCTCGGTTGCGGCAAGCCCGTGCTGGCCGGCAACCGCGATGGCTCAGTGGATCCCCTCGCTGATGGGGCCTTCGGCTGCCTGGTGGATCCGCGGTTGCCCCTGGCGCCGCCCTTGCGGGCCCTGCTGGAGGGCTATGGCGAGGAGCTCTGGTTCCGGCCCGAGGCTCTTTCCGCTGCAGTTGCCGAACGGTTTGGCTCCGGCGCCTTCCTGGCCGGGCTGCAGTCCCTGCTGGCGCGGCTGCCGGTCCTTGGGGTGGAGGCTTAGGCCATGTGTGGCATCGCCGGCCTACTCTCCACTCGCCCAGGCGACGCCGGGCCCGAACTGGCGGCGGCCCTCGATCAGGCCCTGGCCCACCGCGGCCCCGACGACGCCGGCCACTGGCACGAGAACGGCACCACCCTGGTTCACCGGCGCCTGGCAATCCAGGACCTCTCACCCGCCGGCCACCAGCCGATGGCCTCCGCCTGCGGCCGCTACGTGCTGGTGTTCAACGGCGAGATCTACAACCAGCGCGAGCTGCGGGCCGATCTTGAGCGCCAGGGCCACCGCTTTCGCTCCGGCGGCGACACCGAGGTGCTGCTGCAGCTGCTCATCCGCTATGGCAGCGCCGCCCTGGGCCGGCTGCGCGGCATGTACGCCTACTGCCTCTGGGACCGCCAGGAACGCCGGGCACTGCTGGCCCGCGATCCCTACGGCATCAAGCCGCTTTACATCTGGCAGGGGCCAGGTGGCGAGCTGCTGTTCGCTTCGGAACTGCGGGCCCTTCTGACCACGGGGCGGGTGCCGCGGCGTCTCGATCCGCGGGGGTTGAGAGCATTCCTGGCCCAGGGCAGCCTGCCTGCCGAGCGCACCCTGGTGGAAGGGGTGTGCGCCCTGCCGCCGGGCGGCATAGGGATCTGGCAGGAGGGCCGCTGGCACACCCAGCTCCACTGGCAGCCGAGCTACGCACCGGAAGCGCCGCTTCCCTACCCGGATCTGGTGGCTTACACCCGGCAAGCTCTTGAAGCCAGCGTCCAGGCCCACCTGCTCGCCGATGTGCCGGTGGGGTTGTTCCTCTCTGGCGGGCTGGATTCTGCGGCGGTGCTGGCGCTTGTGAGCCGTCCGCTCACCACGATCACGATCGGCTTCGCTGAGCGGGCCTTCGATGAATCGGAGCAGGCGGCGGCCCTCGCCCGCCATTTCGGGGCTGAGCATCACGTCCTCCCTCTCGGCGCCGCCGAGGCGTGGCGCTTCCTGCCTGGTTTCCTGGCCGCGATCGACCAGCCAAGCGTGGATGGCTTCAACAGCTATTGCGTGGCCAGCCGCGCCGCCGAGCTTGGCCTGAAGGTGGTGCTCAGCGGCCTGGGCGGCGATGAACTGTTCGGCGGTTATCCGAGCTTCGCCCGCGTGCCCAGCGCCTGGGCCCTGCATCGCCGCCTAGATCCGCTGGCGCCGGCGGGGGCCGCCTGGCTGAGCCGTAGCCACCGTGCCGGTGCCCAGCGCCTCGCGGCCGCCCTGCGCCGTCCTGCCTCGATTGACAACACCTATCGTTGCCTAAGGGGCCTGTTTGCTCCGGCGGAGGTGGAGCGGCTACTGGGGCACTGGGCGCTGGCCTCCGCGCCGGAGCACGGCCGGGTCGGCCACGAACCGATCATCGACCCCGAGGACCAGCAGCGCTACCCCGACCCGTCCGATCGGGTCGCCTGGCTGGAGAGCAGCCTCTACATGGGCAACCAACTGTTGCGCGATGGCGATGCCATGACGATGGCCTTCGGGCTTGAGCTGAGGCTGCCGCTGGTGGATGCCGCACTGTTTCGCGCCCTGGCCTCCCAGCCGGCGGCGCAGCGCCTGGCAACCGGCAAGCGCCTGCTGCGGGATGCGGTACCGGAACTCAGGAGCGTGCTGCCGGATCGTCCGAAGCAGGGATTCCTGTTTCCCTTCCAGCCCTGGTTCGACACGCCTGGATCCGAAACGGGCGAGCAATTCCTGCTGCCCAACCCCAGCACGCCGGCGGGGCTGGACATGGGACCGTGGGCTCGTCGCTGGGGTCTGATGGTGCTGAACGACTGGCTGCAGCGGCATCTGGGGCTCATCCTTCCCACCGCCCCTCCGATGAGCGCACGTTCGTGAGCCTGCGCATTTCCCTTCCCTACCTCTGGGGTCACCCGCTCGGCCGGCGCCACTTCGCCAGCACGCTAATGCGCTACGCGGGATGGCAGCTGCGCTGCCGTCTGCGGCCCGGGCCGGTGGTCATGCCATGGATCAATGGCACCTCCCTTTGGGTGGATCGCGGCCTCACCGGTGCCACCGGCAATCTCTACTGCGGCCTGCACGAATGGCCCGATATGGCCTTCGTGCTGCATCTGCTCCGCCCCGGGGACACCTTCGCTGACATCGGAGCCAACGTGGGCAGCTACACAGTGCTGGCCTCCGCCGCGGTGGGTGCCAGCACTGTGGCCTTTGAGCCAACACCCGACACGTTCGCCTGGCTGCAGCGCAACCTGGCCCTGAACCACCTCGAAGGCCTTGTTACTGCTCATCAAGCAGCTGCGGGCGCTGCGCGGGGCACAGTGTTCTTTCGCATCGACCAGGGATGCATGAACCAGGTTGTGGCCGCTGGCTACAGCGGCCACTCTCAGCCGGTTGAGGTTGTTGCCCTCGATGACATCCCCTCGATCGCCCACGCCTGCTGCTGGAAGCTCGACGTAGAGGGCTATGAGCCCTCCGTCCTGGCGGGTGCCGCCCGCACCCTTGCCGAGGCGCCCCCCGCCGCAATCCTCTGTGAAGACCGCAGCAAGCCAGTGCAGCAGCACCTGAGTGGAGCCGGGTTCCAGGCCTGTTCCTACGACCCCTGGACTCGCACCCTCAGCCTCGATGTAGCCGCCTGTGGCGGCAACCAGCTATGGATCCGTGACCTCGACTGGGCACGCGAGCGGGTGAGCACCGCACCGGTCTTTCAGGTCCTGGGTCAGTACGTTTGAGCCGATGCGTGTCCTGCACCTGATCCCCTCAATCAGCCCCCGGCGCGGGGGTCCCAGTCAGGCAGTACTGGCGATGACGTCTGCCCTGCGCCACCAAGGCGTCGAGGCTTCGATTCTCACCACCAACGACGACGGCCCTGATCATCTGAGTGGCTTTCCTCTGGGCCGCTGGCACGAGCATGCCGGCGTGCCGGTGCTGGCTTTTGCGCGCTGGAGCCCACCGCTGCGGGTGTTGCGCGAGTTCGCTGTCAGCCCCGCTCTGGTGAGCTGGTTGCGGTCTCACCTGGCCGACTACGACCTTCTGCATGTGCATGCCTTGTTCTCCTTTCCCTCGACGGTGGGCATGGCGCTGGCACGGCGACGGGGGGTGCCCTACATCGTCCGCACCATCGGCCAGTTGCAGCACTGGAGCTTGCGGCAGAGTTCCTGCCGCAAGCGGTTGCTGCTGGGCCTGATCGAACGCCGTAACCTCCAGGGAGCTTCCGCTCTTCATTTCACGAGCGACGCTGAGCGGCGCGAGGCCGCTTCACTGACTCTGTCAACGCCCTCCTTCGTGCTGCCGCTGGGTGTGGAGCTGCCGCAAGTTTTTGGCCAGCTTGTTAGCGAGCGTCTCGACGCGCCGGTCCGCTTTCTGTTTCTCTCGCGTCTTCACCCCAAGAAGCAGTTGCCGCTGTTGCTGCAGGCCCTCGCCCTGATGCGGCGCCGCAGGCCGCACGCCCAATGGCATCTCGACATCGCTGGCGATGGCGAGCCTGCCTATGTGGCTGAACTGCGGCGCCAGGCAGATCAACTTGGCCTGACTGAGCAGCTTCAATGGCATGGCTTCGTGGCGGGTCAGGCCAAGGCCGAGCTCCTGCAAAAGGCCGACTGGTTCGTGCTGCCCTCCGCCGCCGAGAACTTCGGCATCGCTGCGATCGAGGCACTGGCCTCCGGCACACCCGTGATCCTGACGCCTGAGGTGGGCATCGCTAGCCAGATTGGGGCTGCTGGTGCCGGCCGCTTGGTGGAGGGCAACGTTGAGGCGCTGGCTGAGTGTCTAATGAAATCCCTCATGGGCCCTTCCGTAACAATGCGGCAGGCTGCTCGCCGGCTGGCCGAAACGTCTTTTTGTTGGGACGCGATTGCCATCGAACTAAAAACGGCATACGCCAATAGTCTCAATGCGGTTGTGGAGGAGTCCCCGGCATGTCGCTCGTTTTGATCCTGCTGCTGTTCGGCGCTCTGGCACTGCTGCTTCTAGGAACCGACTGGAGAACAGCTCTCACGGCCACCATTGCGGTGGGGTTTGTTCAGGATCCCTTGCGCAAGATCACATCCAACCAGCCTGGCCTGATGGTGGGCCTGGTGCTGGTGTTCTTCCTGCTCAGCGCCGCACTCTGCTACCGGAGACGCGGCAGCTTGATGATGCCACAGATCTTCCAGGGACAACGTCAGCTAACCACTCTTGTGCCATTTTTCTTTGTTCTGATTGGATTACAGGCTGTTCAGTCGTTCCTGCGTTTCGGATCTCCTACTCTGACAATGATTGGTATCGGCTTCTATCTGGCCCCCTTTCTTGGCCTGTGGATGGGCTATCAGGTTGGCCTAGAGCCGAAGTCCTTACGCAAACTGTTGGGTGTTTATTTGCTGCTTTCCATTCCTTGGTCCTTCTCAGTCTGGCTCTCTCATCAGGGCATGGATTGGGGGCTGCTGTTGAAAGAAGTTGGGGGGGGGATTCTGATCAACTTCGAAGGCTTCTCAAAGCAGGGCGCATCAGGGTTTTGGCGCACTAGCGAGGTAGCAGCCTGGCATCTTGCCGCAGCGGCATGCCTGCTCCTCGTTTTTGGATGGTCAGGGCCACAGCGATCTACCTTCAACATCTATGGCTTGGGATCGATCGTTTGCAGCTTCCTAACCCTTCTAACAGGCAGACGGAAATCAATTGTTCTAGTCGTGACCTTCGTGCTTGTCATGCTGGTGCTGTTCAGCCTGAGTGGAAACATCCGTCAGCGAGATCGCCTGATAACGGGAATTCTTGGCCCCTTGGGCTTGTCTGTGATCGCAATCATCATTCTTTCTCCTGATTTATTATTAGATATCAACCCGTATTTATGGCGCACTAGTACAGCATGGGGGGAAATTATCCCCAGGTTTCACCTTCTTGGAATAAACACACTTCTTCCGGCACTTTTTCTAACCGGTGGTATCGGTTTCGGCGCAGGTGCTGCGGCGCAGGCCGGAGACATTCAATTTAATCAGGTCGAGGCGTTACAAGGGGTGCGCGCTAGTACGTTTGGATACGTCGCAGAGGGAGGCCTTAGCAAGCTAATCCTAGAACTTGGCCTTCCTGGAATCATCCTGATCGGATTGATTGTTTATCATTTCTTCTTGCTGATTCGCCGAAATCTTAGCCTCCTTACCATGTTCGATTCTGCCACTAGCAATCTCTACTGGGGCCTGTTCGGTTTTGCGATTGCCAACATCCCCTTCTTCATGGGAGCCAGTCAAATCTACGGAGACACCTTTGTATTGCTATTGTTGGGGATTTGCGCGGGATCCTGTCTGTCGATCCCCTCGATTGTTAAACGGCACTCTAGTCAAGAGTCTTTAATTCTTCCGGTAAATTCACTTGCCTCGGCGGAAGTTTTTACTGAATAGCCCTCCCAGGAAATGCCCTTGATTTACAGCCGCTCTAAATGGCTTCGCTTGACAAAATCACCCTGCTGATCCTCACTTACAACGAGGAAGACAACATCGGCCGGGTGCTGGAGCGGCTCAGTTGGGCCCGGCGGATCGTGGTGATTGACAGCGGCAGCACGGATGGCACGTTGGAGATCCTGAGCCGGCATCCCCAGGTGGAGGTGTTCAGGCGCCGTTTCGATACGCATGCGCGCCAATGGAATTTCGGCTTGGACCAGATCAGCGAGGGCTGGGTGTTCAGTCTGGATGCCGACTATCTGATCACCGACCGGTTGCAGCAGGCCATCGCGCGGGTCATTGATAGCGATTCTCCATTCATGGCTGGCTACCGAATTCCCTTCCGCTACTGCGTGTTTGGGAGGCCCCTCTCTGGCACGGTTCTTCCCCCCCGAATCGCCTTGTTTCGCCACGAAGTAGGCCGGTACGTGGATGATGGCCACACCCAGGATCTGGTGCTATCTGGCCGCTGCGGAGTGCTGAGTGAGCCGATCCTGCACGACGATCGCAAGCCACTGTCCCGCTGGCTCTGGGCCCAGGAGCGTTACCTGCGCTTGGAGGTGGCCAAGCTGAACGCCACCCCCACCGCACAGCTCTCCCGCTCCGACCGCGTCCGCCGCCTCTATGTGATCGCCCCGTTTGCCATTCTGTTGATCTGTCTGATCTGGAAGCGGGGCCTGCTGGATGGCTGGCGCGGCTGGTTCTATGCGTTTCAGCGGATGTATGTGGAGACGCTTCTGAGCGTGATGTTGCTGGAGGAGCGCTTCAAAACAGCGGCCCCCAACTGAACAGCAGCGCTGGCCCCCTGATGCCTCGCTACGCCGTTCTTCAACCCGGCGCTCGCCACCACTACGCCGACATTCACGCCGAGCACCGGCCTCTGCAGGTTTTGGCGCGATGGCTGCCTAACGGTCTTCGACCTCTCCCGCTTCAGCGCCTCTTAGGCCGGCGCCTGCCAACGGGATTACCCCGTCGCCTCGTTCGCGACCAGCCGCTCGCCACGCTCTGCCGCCGCGACAGCGCCGCTCCCTTGCTGCAGCGTGCCCTGCGCGAGCGCTTCGCCGGGGCAGAAGCCGTTTACACCAACTTCGTTCACAACGACCTTGACGCCGTCCGCCAAGCCAAGGCGTGGGGCCTGAAGGTGTTGCATGAGCAGTTCCTGGATCCAGCTGCGGGCCAGCTGCTGCTGGACGAACAGCGCCGTTATCCCGGCATTGAACGCGGCGGCTTGGGCGAAGCCACCGTGGCGAGGGACCTCAGCCGCAGCCTTGAAAAATGGAGCTTGTGTGATCGGGTGCTGGTGCCGTCAGCCGCTTGTTTGGAGAGCGCCGTGTCGCTGGGCTGTGATCCAGCCCGGCTGCGGATCGTTCCCTATGGCGTGCCGGAGCAGTGGTTGGCACTGGAGCCCGATCCTCAGCCTGGCCAGGTGCTGATGGTGGGGCAGGTGGGCCTGCGCAAGGGCAGCCACGTGTTGGCGGCGGCTTGCCGCCTGTTGGAGGCGAAGGGCCTGCCCTTTGAGTGCCGGGTGGTGGGTCCGCAGCTGGTGAACGTGAGCGATCCCCTCTTCTTGGGCCCCACCTATCTCGGAGCGATACCCCGCAGCCAGATCCAGCAGGAGTTCCGCCGCGCTGATCTGTTCGTGCTGCCCACCCTCGCCGAAGGCATGGCGCTTTCGGCCCTGGAGGCCATGGCCTCTGGCCTGCCGGTAATCACCACGCCCCAGTGCGGCTCTGTGATCCGCGACGGCATCGAGGGCTTTCTCGTGCCGATCCGCGACGCTGAAACCCTGGCCGATCGCATCGAGCAGCTTTTGGCGGACAGAGCCTTACGGAATTCCATGGCAGCAGCGGCCCGCCAGCGGGCCCAGGAGTACAGCTGGGCCCGCTATGGCGAGCGTCTGCTGGCGGCGCTGGGGACGATCGACGCATGAAGGCCCTGCTGGCTTTGCACCGCATCGGCCCGTATCACGACGCCCGCTTCCAGGCCGCGCTTGCCCCTCTCGATCTGGAGGTGCTCGAAACCCGGCCCCATTCGCAGGAATATCCCTGGAGTTTTGAGCCTGCCGGCAACTATTGCCGCCATGCGCTCCAGGGTGCCGCCGGGCCGGAGCAGGATCCTGGCGCGCGTTCCCTGCAGCAACAACTCACCGCCCTGCTCGACAACCTGCGCCCGGATGTCGTGCTCACGGTGGGCTGGGCTGACCGTGCCTACCGGCAGCTGCTCTGGCAGGCCCGGCGCCGCCATATTCCTGCGGTGTTGATTGCCGACAGCCGCTGGCGAGATGCGCCGCGGCAGCGGCTCAGGGAGTGGAGCAAGTGCCTGCTGCTCCGCCACTACAGCGCCGCTCTCGTGGCTGGCCAGGAAAGCCGCGCCTATCTCCTGGAGCTGGGTTTTCCCGCAGCAGCCATTGTTCAGCCGTGGGATGTGGTGGATAACGCCTTCTTTGCGTCCGCGGCAACCCGCGCCCGCAGCGAGGCGTCAGCACTGAAAAGGGTGCCGCACTTTCTCTGGGTGGGTCGCGCCATCCCCGAGAAGAACCTTGACGGGCTCCTGGCCGCCTATGCCACCTATCAGCGCCAGGGTGGCCGCTGGGGCCTGCGCCTGATCGGCGGTGGTGGCGAGGGCCCGCAGGCAAGAGCCCTGGGCGAGGCGATCGCCCGGCTGCCCCAGCCGGAGAAGGTTGGCGTGGAGCCCTTCCGCAACCAGGAGACGATCGCCTGCGCCTACGGCCAGGCCTCAGCCCTGGTGCTGGCCAGCCGCAAAGACACCTGGGGGCTGGTGGTGAATGAAGCGATGGCGGCAGGGCTGCAGGTGATCGTGAGCACGGCCTGCGGCTGCGCGGCCGATCTGATCACCCCCGGCGAAACGGGCTGGCTGTTTGATCCAGCCGACCCCGCCCAGCTCACCGTCGCCCTGCACCGCGCCGAAGCCCAGCCCCTCTCCGAACGCCTAGGGATGTTGGCTGAAGCTCGCCGGCGGCTAGAGGCGTTCAGCCTGGATTCTTTTGCTGGTGGGCTGGAACAAGCCGTTCACCAGGCCCATGGCTATCCCAGGTTTCCGCGCGGGGCTGCCTTTCTGGCGCTGGCTCTTGCCTGCCAGCTCGATGCTCTGTCAACTCAGGGGAGAAACGCTTCCAGGCTCTGACCCCAGCGCAACCCTTCAACAACAGCAAAGTGCTTGTCGTAGCTGAACAAGGCTGTGCCGTGCTCCAGGCAAGACGCGGCGATCCAGAGGTCATTGGTTGGAATGGGGGTGCCGCGCTTGCGAAGGCTTCGGTAGATCAACGCATAGGCGTCGGCGGTTGTGCTCGTTAGGGGCATGGCACTGACCCGTGGGGAAGCCAGAAATTGCGCCAGTTGATCGCGGTTGCGCTCTTCCCGTGATCCGCAGGCAAACCCCGCAAGCAATTCCCCCAGAACCACGGTGCTCAGCTGGAGTACATCTGCACTCTCAAACACTTTGGTGGCCACTGGTTCCGCTCGCAGGAACGCGGCATAGGTGTTGGTATCGAGAGCGATCGGCCGCATTACTTCCAGAGGGCTGGATCGATGGCCTCAAATGGGGCAACGGCGGCGGCAAATTCTGCTGCGTCTTCGTCATTCCAGGCACCGATCAGGGCATCTAGATCATGGTGAGAACCCGATTTTGGTGTTGCCGTGGATCCTTGCAACACCTGCAGCACCCTGCGGTTCAGGCTCACACCTTCAGCGCGTGCTTCCTGTTTCAGGCGCTCCAGCTGCGAATCATCCAGTCCTCTGACACTGATCGTTGCCATCACTTTGCCAGCACAGCGATGACTTAATGCTAGCGATGGATCCCCTTTTGCCCCGGCCCGTGCAAGACCTCGGCCACTACCGCCTGCCCAGCTGGTGGACTCCTGGAGCCCCGCGTTGGCGCCAGGCCCTCTGGCTGTTGGTCGGGCTACCGCTGCTGGCCTCAGAGCTGCCGGGCACGCCCTGGCGCCAATGGCTGCTGCGGCTGTTCGGGGCGCAGATCGGCGCCGGTGGTCGGCTCAAACCCAGGCTGCGCGTGAAATGTCCCTGGCGCCTGGTGGTGGGCGACCACTGCTGGCTGGGGGAAGCGGTGTGGATCGACAACCTGGCGTCAGTGACGCTCGGCGATCGGGTCTGCATCTCCCAGGGCGCCTATCTCTGCACCGGCAACCACGATGTTCGTTCGCCCGGTTTTGAGCTGAAGGTGGCGCCGATCCTGATCGACAACGACGCCTGGATCGCGGCCCAGGCGATGTTGGCCCCTGGCACCCAGGTGGGTGCTGGAGCTGTGGTGGCGTTGGCTGCGGTGGCCTCCGGGCTGATCGAGCCGGGCGTGATCGTGGCGGGTCATCCGGCGCTGGTGGTGGGGCGCCGCTGAGGCCTTGCCTATGCTCCAGCAGCGAATGGATCCCTTGCCCCTGCCTACCGAGCCCGTTTCGATCCTTCATCTCTCCCGCACCGACGGGATTGCTCCAGGGGGTGTCGATAGCTCCGTTGGCCAGCTGGTTGAGGCTCTGCAGCAGCGCGGGATTTCCGCGCAGTGGTACGCCAGTTGCGGCCAATTGCCCGTGCTGGGCGACCGTCGCCTGGCCGCTCAGTTGCGCGCTCTGCGGCCCGATCTGCTGCATGTGCACGGGCTCTGGCAATTCCCCACCCGCCTGGCGCGGCTGCTGGAGCAGGAGCTGCCCGTGCTGATCGCTCCCCACGGCATGCTCGATGCCTGGGCCCTGGCCCGGCACCGCTGGAAGAAGGCGCCGGTCTGGCGTCTCTGGGAACAGCAGACCCTGGAGCGGGCCCGTTGCCTGCATGCGCTCAGCCACTCTGAGGCCCGCTCGATCCGGGCCCTCGGCTTTCGCGGACCGATCGCCATCCTGCCCAATGGCACCCCAAGCATTGATCGGTTCCAGCCGCGTCCACCGCCGCCCTGGAGCGAGCGCGTGCCTGCCGGCGAACGGGTGCTGCTGTTTCTGGGCCGACTACACACCAAGAAAGGCGTGGCCCCGTTGCTGGAGGCCTGGAATCGCCTTGGGCCGGAAGCGCGCCGCAAGGGTTGGTGGCTGGCGGTGGTAGGGCCGGAAGAGCCGCTGCACCGCCTCAGCCGGCATGGATCAGCGCATCTGGATCGCTGCCTCACCTTCGGGCCCCGTTTTGCTGCCGAGAAGGAGGGGTGTCTGGCGGCAGCTTCAGCCTTCGTGCTGCCGTCGCTGAGCGAGGGACTGCCGTTAGCGGCGCTTGAGGCGATGAGCTGGCAGTTGCCTGCTCTGCTCAG
>Ga0208905_1000306_pt1 | contig 24926 bp, 21 predicted proteins | sample AntAceMetag02UKS_FD_184776 | JGI IMG/M metagenome (GOLD analysis project Ga0208905, IMG submission 184776) | Saline lake microbial communities from Ace Lake, Antarctica - Antarctic Ace Lake Metagenome 02UKS (SPAdes) (version 2) | ecosystem: Environmental > Aquatic > Non-marine Saline and... | reverse complement strand
GATACCCATGAGCGACACCGTGGTTCTATGGGGAAATATAGTGAAGCGTTTCAGCTGGTAGAAGGGCAGACCGGGTGTCTGGTCTTTCTGCGTGGTGAACCAGCCGGATGTGAACTGCTGTCCCGGCCGGAGAAGTATGCGATGCTTCACCAGAAGATCATCGGGTCGTATGCGATTGATGCTCTACAGAGTCACCATGGCTCGGATGACCGGGACCCGGTGAAGCAGAGAGCGTTTGAACAGGCTCTGGATGCCATCGGGAATATTAAGGCGGAATGTTTCCCCTCGGTGGGTCTGGGTGAGGACTGCCGGATTCGGGAAGACCGGATCACCGGCTCGGCACTGCGGTATGAGAACGTGAGTATTCATGCAGCGGTGTTCTGGCTGGAGGAGGAACGGAGGCAGCATGATGGGCACGATGGCGGCGAGAGACGCCATGAGGAACGGATGGCATCGTTTGGTGAGCGACGGCAGAGGATGAACCGGTGAACTGTCACCGGAAGAGGCTCGGCACTGCCGGCGTTCTCTGTCTCATTTTTCTTTTTTTGACGTTGTTAATCTGTGGTTGTTTCACCATGGAGACGCAGGTCCGGGTCGGAGCGGATGGTCTGGTTCAGGATTATCAGGTAGGTATCACGATGAACCAGTATGTATATGGTATGATGATGTCAGGCGTGGAACAGAACGGCCAGACCTCACTTCGTGAAGCCTTTTCTGATGAATATGGTGCTAAGGAGAATCTCTTTTCATATGAGGAAGAGTGGTCCGGTGACGATGTCACGATTACTGTTACCTCGAAAGCGCCATTCAGTGTGGACGATAAGGAAAAGCTGGCGATCCGGCGTGACGGAAACTATCTGATCTATGAGGACTCTTTGTTCGTTTCTGAAGAGCAGTCTACGTATTCTGATAATCCGATGGCGAATGCGATGTACTCGGGGATGGGTTCCCATTACTATCTTGAGATGCCGGGGAAGATTGTCGAGTCAAATGCAAATGTGGTTGAGGGGAATAAAGCAGAGTGGCATATTACCGGTCCGGCGGTTTTTTCCACCGCGTATTATGCAAAGAGCGAGGTCCCGGCCTTTGTGGTGCCGAACCTGGTCTGGCTGGTTGGCCTGATTGTGCTGATATTACTCGCGGTGTGGTTGCCGGCGAGAAGGAGAGAGCGGTATTGGTGAGATATGGTTGATTCGTATCAGAGCCGGAACGCAGTTTTGAACAGGTCGGATGAAAATGGGATTTGTTTCTGGTTTATTCGGGCTTTTGGGAGCCATTGCATTACTTCTTGGCATGTGCCTCCTAAACCCACTTATTTTCGGTCTTGGGCTGTATTGGGTGGTTCTTTCGGTTGTATTTGAGAAGAGGGAATAAAGAGAAACCTGAAATGGGTTGATTTTACCACTTGTAATTTGAGCTTGGAGATCTGAGGGGAATCTGATAGTGCAATGGGATATTCTCTGCAATATTAGCAGGCAGGCAATCCAGAATTGTATTTAAGAGTCTTTATCGTTCCTGAAGGAATAATTTCAAACATGATTGTTTTGGTTAGCTCTGAAAACGAAAACAACCAGAATGACGGACAATATTCGCCCTCAATGAGTGAAAAAATAATGTTTAAAAGAATCAAACTGATGATTTTTCTTTCTATTGTAAGAAATCTGCCTGAATCCAGAGGAAATACTCTGTCATACGTATAAATCAAAATAAAACTTCGAGTGAAAAAATGGCAAATACAAAATTAATACAGTCTTCACCTCGGCTTGTGCTGGAAAATTGTCTGGGAGAGTTTGAAACGGCACTCAGAAACTCACCGTTTAATACCTATTTAATCGTCCCAACATCCCGTCTTTCAGCTAAGGTCAAAGAAGAACTGACAAACCAGAGTGAAGCAGCCATATCTACCAGTGTTGTAACTCCTGAAGAATTCGCAGAAATTGTTATCGAATCTTCTCTCCCGGACCACCGGATAATAGGAAATGTCGAGGCAATGACGATTCTTTCCAGTATCCTTGGGAGTGGCCACGATGGGAGGCCTCGCCTGCTGGAGGATGTGCCATTAAGCATTGGTGAACTATCAGATGTGCACCTTATTCTCTCAAGCGTCAGGTCACAGTTGACTGAAGAACAGTTCAGAGAACTTGGTAGAAATAATGAGAATATACATGCACTATCACAGGTGAATGATGAATATAGCTGCAGAATTTCGGATGAAAAACTCATCGATTCATCGGTTCTGTTTAGAAAAGCCGCAGAATGCATCCGGAAAAAAATGGTTGCAAGAACTATTTTCCTTGCAGGAATAATACACGACAGCCCAGGGTTTCATGAGATGGTTAAAGCTCTCAGAGAAGCGCCTGGCACCTTGGTCTATTGTTACCCATACGCCGAAAACCCAAAGGTTTTTCCTGATGGCGGAGAGTGGGTTGGTGCAGATACCACAACAGAAAACAAAAATGAGTCTGGTTTTGACCTGCTCTTTTCTGGAGAAAGACCCATCAATGTTCCAGTCTCGCTTTTTACACAACGGTTCTCAACATTCAGAGACGAGATAACATCTGTAGCTCAGGAAATTTCAGAAAAAATCACTGCGGGCACAAAACCAGAAAATATTGCAGTGGCTTTCCCTGATGTTGCAGGTGCGATTCCCCTTGTAGCAGAAATTTTTTCAGATTTTTCAATCCCTTTTACCTCATCAGCTACATTCTCCCTCTCACGTTCTCCACTGGTACAGGCACTCTGTTCTCTGCCGGATATTCCGGTATTGAACTATTCCAGAGAGAGTGTTATCAATGCCTTTTCATCACCATATCTTGGCCTTGCAGATAATTTTGGGATCTCTACGGCATTAATCGACCGTGTTGCACGTGAAGCCCATATCCAGGAAGGCTATTCTTCGTGGGAGCGAAAATTGTCAAACCTGAAAAAGCGAAGAGAATCTGAAATAACATCCCCGGACACTCCTGATTACCAGATTAAAAATCTAAATAAAAGTTTAAATGACATCCAAAAGATTTCCAGTACCCTTCTTCCATTCCTTAAAAAATTACATGACCTTGAGAAAAAAAAGACAACAGATCAGCACATAGCTGCATTAAAGGGTCTGTATTTACATCTGGGAATTCCAGTTCCATCCACCTCAAGACATTCTGCACAGGATGTGTATGAACTCAGGGATTTTTCGGAGTTACTTGACACCCTTGAACGTGCAAATGCTTTTCACCGCACTTCAGGCATTTCATTCAGCTACTTCATGCGGCTCCTCAGGCACACGGTCAGTCAGACAAGGAACCTGAAGTCTCACCGAAATCAGGATGCCGGTGTTAATGTGGTCGGTATCCGGGAATTACAAGGGGCTTCATTTGCTGTTCTTTTCATCTGTCAACTCGTAGAACAGGCCATACCCTCAATAGCTTCTCTGCTTCCCTACCTGTCAGAAGATGAAGAACGTATTATCTGGGAAGGAAAAGTAAAGGATAAATTGATCGACGAAAAACGTCTCTTTATCTCAGCTCTCAGCAGTGCTCAGGAAATACTATACCTCAGTTGTGCTGACATTGTGACCGGAGAACCGTCTGTGCCTTCTCCATTTTTTATGGAGGTCTGTAAGTCAGCAGCTCATTCCCCCTGGGAGAAGAAAGTCCCAACAAATTCAGCGAGATATCGGAGTTATCTTGCCGGGAAATCTCTAAAAGAGGGGAAAACCGTTTTATCATCATATCTCCCTGCTTCAATTGACTGTAATAATCTTGTACGACAGATCAATGCTGAAGGATTTTATCGTCAAGGCCCATACAGCTCAACCTATGATGGCATTCTTCGTGATGAGTCAGATATCGTCAGTGAGCTGAACCGGCGGTTCGGTGAAAAACACCCTTTCTCGGTCTCTGCGCTTGAACGATATGCAACATGTCCGTTCCGTTTTTATTTACAGGATGTTCTGAAAATTGACGCCCCTCAGGAGGTTGAAATTGTCCTTTCAAACCGTGAGCGTGGCACAGCAATGCATGCAATTCTTGCAAATTTTTATCGGATGTGGATGGATGGGCATAGTGCTTTACCGTCCCCGAAAGAACATGAAGAAGCCTGTTCATCTCTCTTTTCAATTGCAGGAAATGAACTTGATACCTATAATTTTGAAGGGCCGGCATGGGACGCTTTTAAAGACGAGTTTTTTGGCTGTGAAGCCATTGGCGCTGGGCTTCTGGAACGTTTTCTTTTGGAGGAAGAGTCAAAACACGACGGCGTGCCATTAATACCCTTCCAGTTTGAATACGGTTTTGGATTTCCTGGCGTGGCACATACCCTTTCATCGGAACCAGTCCCCATACCGGTGCCTGATTCGGATGACAATATACTCTATCTGAGAGGTTTTATCGACAGGGTTGATACAGGCCCTGGAGATATTTTTGCTATTACCGACTATAAATCCGGACTAAATCATCCGAAAAAAGCTGATATATCAAAAGGGACTTCATTTCAGATCCCACTGTATATCCGGGCCTATGAGATTCTTTCCGGAAAACAGGGTGTTGCAGGAGGATATTACGTGGTCAATCGGAAAGAAGTGTTACACCAGGCAGAGCTGTTCCAATCAGGAAATCCATATGTTAAAGATAGCTTCACAAAATTGTCCCGTGGGAAAGAGACTGACCTGAATGAAACAGTTGATAGTTCGGTGAAAATGGCTTGGGACTGTATTGAGTTACTGAGAAGTGGTTATTTCCCTCTCTCATCAGACTCCAAACAATGTAGTGATTATTGCGATTTTAAGTACATTTGTCGGTTTAGCTCTCTGCGACTATGTCAGATATCTGAGGAGGGAGACTGAGAGATGGAACCAAAAGGAGCCCAGAAGGATGCGCTTGGTTTTGATAAGAGCCTGTGTGTTACCGCCGGAGCAGGTACCGGAAAAACATTTGTGCTTGTTACCCGCTATTTCAACCTCATAGAAGAAGCACAGTGTAACCCAGCCAAAATACTTGTCCTGACCTATACTAAACTTGCAGCTTCTGAGATGAAAGACCGGGTGCTAAAGAAGCTATATGAAAAAGAGGGGCCGTTCTGGGAGAATGTACGGGAAGATATGATGTGGGCTAAGATCAGCACTATCCATTCCTTTTGTTCACGTATCCTCCATGAATTTTCGTATGAGGCCCATATCAGTCAAAATTTAGCTCTTCTTGAGCCTCAACAGATGAATTCTCTGATAGAAGAAGCAAAACAGCAACTATTCACCCGAACGGAGAACGATGAACTGAGGGAGAGTACCAGGCGCTGTCTGGTGGCCTGGGGCGAAAATACACTGATGAATTATCTGCAAACTCTGTACGAAAACAGGGTTGATGCGTCCAATTTCTTTACCATTTTGAAAGAGAAACCAGAGGATATATCCGGCGAATGGCAGGTTCAACAGACTGAAATCCAACAGAAGGTTGGGAACAGTTTTCTTGATAACCCGGCCGCCTGTTCTGCGGCAAATAACCTCTATGATCTGGCCTGTCAGTATCGGGATACCGATGAACCGGCGACACGTTTCCTCTCTCAGGCAAAACCAAACCTTAAGACTTTGGTAAAGAGGGGTCAGCCCAGTGAAATCTGCTTGGCACTGGTGGCACTTCAACAGGACATCAAAGAGACAAAAGCAAGAACGGATATGGGCAAAAAAGGGACTTTTGGGGTGGTAAACCAGAAAATTCTTCAGGAATCGTTTATTTTTTTGAAAATGATTATTGGAGATTTACCGATGGCAGTTCTTGGTCTGGACTGTGATCCTAAGAGCCCTGCCATGCTCAGGACACTCTCATCTCTAAACGACCTTGCTGTTGTCTATGAAGGTTTTTCAAACATTCTGGATACAGGGAAAAAAGTTTCCGGAGCTATTGACTTTACTGACCAGATTGCATTGACCTACGGGCTTTTAAAGAACAACCCGGCCGTCAGAGAAAAGATGCAGAAAAGGTTCGAATACATAATGATAGATGAGTATCAGGACACTGACCCGATGCAGGCTGGGATCATCTCTCTTCTGCTAGGTGGCGATGGGTCTGATGAGCCTGATACAGACCGCCTTTTTGTTGTCGGGGACCCAAAGCAGTCAATCTATCTCTTCAGAAATGCTGATGTGACACAGTTTAAGAGAACACGAGATCATATAACCCAAATTTGTGGCGGGAGAGAAGTACCGCTGGAGATGAATTTTAGGAGCACTCCAGAAGTGATTCACTTCGCAAATGCCACCTTCAGCCGTTTATTCTCGGATTCTGAAGCCCCATGGGAGTTTCATTATGACCCGATTACACCAAGTGAAAAAAGAAAGAACGACAAGGGTTCTGTAGAAATTCTGTTCACCCCGGCAGAGGGAAATGCGCTTGATCAGTCTATCGCTGAAGCTGATATTCTTGCGACAAAAATCAAAGCCACTATAGAAAATTCCGAGAAGCCTGTGTACTGGGACGGGAAAGATCACCTCCCCGATGGAAGAAAAGCAACGTATGGAGACTGTGCTGTACTCATTGAAACACGGACTAATTTAGAATATTACCTTGATGCTTTAAACAGAAATGGCGTCCCATACAAGGTGCATAGTGGAGTAGGGTTTTACGAGACGCAGGAAGTAATTGACATGTACAACCTGCTTACATTTTTGTGCAACAACTCAGATGACATCGCACTGTATGGGATTCTGCGGTCCCCATGGTTTGGTTTTTCTGATGCTGACCTTTTCCGGGCTTCGGAAGGTTCTGGAACCGGCCTGTTCAGCCGTCTTCTTCAGTCTGAGAACAAACTGATCCGGGAAGCGGTTCATTGTCTTCAGAGATGGTCAGCGGTGGCACGGACTCTTCCACCATCTGAGTTGTTATACACGTTAATTGCAGAATCAGGGATTATTGCTGTTAATGCCGCTCTTTCTAACGGGGCCCAGCGGCAGGCAAATCTCGATAAGCTCTGTGACCTTGTTATGAAATGGGAACGACTTGGTTTTTACACGATAGATCTTCTTGTTAACCAGTTAGGAGAGTTGATTGAGACAAAAATGAAGGAAGGTGAGGCTGAAGCAGATACTGACGAGGATGCTGTTACGGTGATGACAGTTCATGCATCCAAAGGTCTTGAATTCCCCATAGTCTTTGTACCACGCCTCTCTGAAAGTGCATCCGGCAATACCAGAAACTCTGTTTATTTTGACCGTTTATGGGGGATTGGTATCCAGATATCTTCAGAGGAACCTCGTTTTGTTTCTGAGGAGTCAGCACCACTTGTACTCATTAAATATATTTATCAGCAGAAGACACAGGCCGAGTCCAGACGCATGTTCTATGTGGCAGCAACGCGGGCAAAAGACCACTTAGTACTTATCGGCAAAACCCCAGACCCGGAAAAGATGCCTTCACCAACGAATAATTACAAGAACCGGACGCATATGCTCTATTGGAACCTCTCATTGCCGTCACGAACTGAGGACACCCCAAAAAGTTCGTTTACCTGCACCGTTGATGAGGCACTATTTGATGTGCATTACATTTCTGAGCCACCTGGTATGGAAAGCAGTGCTCCCGAACCTGAGCTGATTACCCTCTCTGAATGTATTGAGGACGAGACCATTCAGGTGTCACCGGTGGATGCCGTTGAGTGCATAACCCACCGGTTCTTCTCAGCAAGTGAAATTGAAAGGTACATCTCATCGCCACACCAGTACCTGGAGCAGTACATTGAAGGGGGAAGTAACCGGTCTCGTTGGTCAAATGTTTCAGAAGATGTGATGTGGAAAAAAGGAGTGATTGTCCATGAAATATTTGCCGGAAAAACCCCTGAAGTCGCTTTTGCTGAACAGGGAATTCCCTTTGAAAGTGAACTGGCTCTAAAATATCAAAAACAGTCTGAAGACTTTTTGAGTACGGACATAATGCAATCTGTTGAAGAGGACTATACCGAGGTGCCATTTATTGTTACTATCGGAGGTCACGTTTTCAAGGGTAATATGGATAGACTGGTGAAGAAAGGTGGCCGGTGGGCAGTGATTGATTATAAGGCCGGGAACGTGCATGATCCAGAAGAATACACTGTTCAGATGGCGATTTACAAAGAGGCTGCAGAAAAAATCCTCAACAGTCCAGTGGATACCTATCTTTACTTTACTGAACCTGGAGAATTACTTGCCCTGAAACTGGATTTGGCTAAAATAAGGCCTGAGGTTATGGCTGCTTGTATTGGGATCGAAAAAATGCAGAATACGGTCAATTCTTTGCCAGAGTGACCGGCAGAAACCTGAGAAAAACAGTTGAAAGAATTTATCGTTTGTGAAGGAGTATGTTCAGTAAGGAGTGAAGGGTGGTGGAATGGTAGAAAATAATAATCTTGAGAAGCTGATTCCGGTTTATATTGAACGGTTTAAACAACGGTATGATGAATTTGAAGAGAAAACCGGGCGACATGGCAAAAAAGGGTCTGAAATTAGGAAATGGTTGAAGGAGGAGGTTCAGTCTGCCTTTTCAAAAGAAAATATCGATTCTCTTGAAAAGGAAAAGGCAATTGATATTCTCAGTGATTCCTATTCAATGGCTCAGGGAGGGAGTAAACATGGGTCAGAAAACCAAGGAAACAGAGAATGGGCTGAAGAAATTTATGAACAGAATTTTGTAGAAAGAGTAAAGGATCTCCTTTTTGGTGAGGAAGATATCGCAGAACGTTTTGTCCGTTTCAAAGAGATAAATGGAGTGAATAATGGTATCACATCAGAGATTCTTTCATATTTTTACCCGGATCAATATGCAATAGCTTTATCGGCACCCGAACGAGCACTTGTATTTCTTGGATTTAATTATGAAGAAGTTCTTTTGACTGGGAAAAATTCGGGGAAAAAATATATTGAATACTGTGAGATGGTCACACAGGTTCGTAACCTACTTCGTAAGGATCCCTTTTTCGAGGATGCAAATTTTGTGACAACAGATTATTTCCTCTGGGGTGTTGGCGAATCAGAGATCTGGCAAGTTGCTCCATCGCACAATAAAAAGTTATGGAGTGAAAAATACTGGCAAAATAATGATTTAATTTGCATAGGGGGAGATTATTGGACGCCTTTCATTAAAAATGTTAAAAACAGTGTTTTCAATGAAAAACACGATGAACTCGTTGCATTGTGGATGAATCAATTTCCGGAGAATAGTTTGCAGGAAGCTAAAAATAATGTAACCCGGATTGAATACTTCTCAAAAGAAATGCAGCCGGGAGATATAATCCTCGTAAATCAAGGAAAAAAAGCAATCGTTGGTTGTGGCGTTGTTGTCTCAGAGGCAATGTTAGTATCAGACACACCTCATGAAAGTTGCGGATTATATCGTAACATTGTCTGGCAAAACACTGAACAAAACTATTTCATACCACCTGTGCTTCAGGGCCGATTCAGTACAACAATTCAAAAATTCTCATTTAAGGACTACAAACAATTGGTGAATAAAAAGAATCTGAATCCTATTGTTAACCGGAAAAGATACTGGAAAATTTCTCCAGGACCTGCCGCTAACCAGTGGGGACCTGCTGTGAAACGAGGGATCATTCCTGTGGGATGGGGTGATTTTTCCGACTTTTATTCTGAACTGAGCTTACTTTCAGACGAAACTAAATTCTCAGAAAAATTTGAGGAAATTGTCAAATTGAACAAGGAAAGAGCAGCAAAATCTCTTCCAGATTATTATAATGAAGACGATTCCCTGAACAAGACAACGGTCAAAAATCAATTGAAAATGCTCTATAATTTCCTGATAAACGTTCAAATTGGAGATTATGTTGTCGCAAATAAAGGAACCCGGAAAAAAGGAGAAAAACAGAGAATAATTGGCATTGGAAAAATTACTTCAGATTATCAGTATGATCCAAAATTGAATGAATTTCCTCTCTACAGAGATGTTGAATGGAAATGTACAGATTTGAATATTCAGAAACCGGATTCTATCTCTGGGAAATGGACCTGGACGATAGCTGAACTTGCTAAAACCGATTTTGATACCATTGTTGCACTTGCAAATAAACCTAAGGTAGATAAGACCATGTTTGGAAAATTGCTTAAAATTAAGAAACAGATCATCCTTTATGGTCCTCCCGGCACCGGGAAAACCTACGAGGCAAAAAAACATCTTGATGCTCATTCCAGAAAATTCATCGAAATCAAACGCAAAACTGTCGAAAACAAATTTTTCTGGTTCACTGTTAACCCAAAGAAATGGGATCCTGAAAAACTTTTCAAGGATAAAGAAACTGAACTGAGTTTTGGAACCCATTTGAAAAGTGCTTTTGCAGATATTGAAGAGGGTGATCTCCTGTTCATGTATGTCAGTTCTCCGGTTAAGCAGATGACAGCGGTAGCCGAATGTTCCCGGATTGAAGAAAGCCCCGAAGGAAAAAGAAGAATTTTTATTCGAGGATTAAAACCTATTGAAGGACTCAAATGGGCTGAATTTAAAGAGGACGAAGTATTGTCTACCTCACTGGCAGTCCGAACCGGTGCACGAGGGACACTTTTTCCACTGACGGATGCAGAGGGGATGTATCTTCTTGAACAGTGTCATCTAAAACCTGAGGACCTTAATCAGAAATCGTCAATTGATACTGAACGTATACCCAATACCCGTTTTGTGACGTTCCACCCGTCCTTTGCCTATGAAGACTTTATCGAGGGACTGCGCCCCGAAGCAGATGAAGAAGGAGCCATCCGTTATCAGGTCGAAGACGGTGTATTCAAGGAATTTGCACGACAGTCATTCAATGCTCTTCTTACCGAAGCAGGGATCAAAAAAGAGTGGCTGGAAGGAAAAGGGGTTCCAAAATTAAACGAAGATGAGTGCTCTTCTGCTCTTGATGCCGTCCATCGGGTCCCCTTCTACCTCATCATTGATGAGATAAACCGGGGAGACATCGCCAGGATCCTCGGCGAACTTATCACCCTTCTTGAAGCTGACAAACGGCTCTGTGCTGAAAATGAACTGACAACGCTGTTGCCGTATTCCAAGACCCGGTTTGGTATTCCGCCGAATCTCTTTGTCATCGGCACCATGAACACGGCAGATAAATCCATAGCTCTGGTGGATATTGCCCTCAGAAGACGTTTTGGATTTATCGAAATGATGCCTGATTCTGAAGTTCTCCGGAAGCTACTGGTCAGTGCTGACCCCGAGGTGCAGGAGATCTTTGATACTGCCATCGCTGTTCTTGAACAGATCAACGAAGCCATCCTGCAGAAGTATGACAGGGATCATCAGATAGGTCACAGCTACTTTGTGAAACTCAAAGAAGAGACAACACAGGAAGGGGCCTGTGAAGCTCTGGAATTTATCTGGTACCATGAGGTTTTGCCACTTCTGCAAGAGTATTTTTACGATTCTCCCAAAAAGCTCTCGGAGGTCCTCGGGAAAGATTTTGTCACGCTTAAATCAGAAGACCGGTCATTCACCTTTACTGAACCCTGTCGTGGTGGAGTTTTCATCGGTGCTCTTAAGAAACTTGCACATCTGGAATCGCCAGATCTGGCGGATGAAGGGGACGGAGAAGAAGAGGAAAACATCACCACTCCTGATGAATAAGGGAACCGATGGCTTCTACTGCAACGCTCTTTGAGTTTGAACGGTATCCATATGAGCTCTCGGAGAGTGACAGCTTTAAGAACAAATCATTCCGGCTAACTGAGAAGACTCTGCAACAACTTGAGACAATCAACGAGCGGGAGCGGTTTCTTGATATCGGGCGAAAGGAGATCAAACCTCTTGGATTTGTGGGAGTAGTGAAAGCTGGCGGGCTGACACTACAGATTTTCCCGAAACTCTTCCGGAAAGGTCGCTATGAAGAGCATAAGCAGATTGTAGCTGGCAATCTTCTGAAAATGCTTTCGATAACAAACCAACTTAAGATAAAGGAATCCGATTTTGCCACTCTGGATCTTGCAGACCTCGACCTTTTTGAGGTGTTCATCCAGATATTTGCCCGTAAACTCAGAAATCTCATACACTCAACTCAGGTCAGGGAATATACAAAACGGCAACAGGATTTGCGCTATGTAAGAGGGAGAATTGAAACAAAGGATTACGTAAATCCTGCCCGTCTTCACATTATTCCATGTAGGTATTTTGAACTTTCAGCGGATACCATGATCAACCGGACCCTGAAATATGCCTGTCACCTGATGGCCCGGTCGTCGAAGAATTTTGAGACGGTGAGGATGCTTCGTTCGGTGGTAAACGCTCTTGATCAGGTAGAGACTAAACCCGTGAAAGTTGCTGAAATTGATCGAATTGTTTTCAACCGGCTAACACAGGTGTATGAGCCCTTTATTGGATTCTGCCGGATATTTCTCTCTCATTCAACCCTCACCTTACAGGCATCCGAAGTTGAGTCGTTCTCACTCTTGATACCCATGGAAAAACTCTTTGAAGAGTTCATTTACGAAGTTTTACAGGACAACCATTCCTTTTTCTTTGAGGGGCACCCTGAAATAAAATCGCAGAATTATATCGGAACGCTTGCCACGAAAGAAAACGGAGGCGGCGTTTTTCAGTTACGTCCGGATGTTGTTATCCGACAGCATGGCCGGGTGGCAGTCCTCGATACGAAGTATAAGGTTCTGGATGAAGTAGAGCGGAAATTCGGTGTTTCACAAGCTGATATGTATCAGATGTATGCCTATGTGACAAAACTCCAGGCGACTGCCGGAGTGCTTCTGTATCCGGAGATTGAAGATCGGGATTATGGAACGTTTTTCTTTGAGTTTATGGATCCTGACGGTGATACAGTGAAGGTTCCGTTGTATATCAGTTCTGTCAGGTTGTCATCGGATCTTAATACATCGGAGGGCTGGGATCTATTCATGAAGAGCCTTAAGAGAGCGGTTTCTGAAATAGCATCCGTATTATCTAAAAAGGACGAGGTTATTGGGTTGATAACCGAGGAGTCTTGTGTGAAGTTGAGTGGGTGAATTTGATTGAAAGTGCCGCCTGCCACTCACTCGCACCCTCCTTTCAGTCGGGATGCTCGTTTTGTGATAGGCGGCTGATGTGGCCGGTGTTTGTCTTGCCGGTGCCGGGCAGACCATAGAACAGTATATGCTGGGGCAAGGCGTTGGATAACCTATGGTCCATATTCCATCAGCCCCTTGCGCGATGGGAGGGAGGGTGTGAGTGAGCAGAAGGGGCGGTTTAAGAAGGATCCATACAAAGAATCCATTGTCGTTCAGTTGTGGTTTTTAGGGATTGACTTCCTTATTTCATATTTTTAATATGACCATAGCATGACCCATTGTATAATCAGACCAAAGCCTTATCGTGCCTGATAAAAATAAGTTCAATCATCTGATATTGTTCTGATTCCGCTAACATCAGGAAGGGAAAAAATTATTCATGAGCAGTCTTGAGGAAATTCAGCCGGGAAGTATTGTCAGGGGAATTATACCAGGTTCTATTGTCACAGTGGTTTCGGTGAAAAAAATAGGTCCGGATATTCTCAATGTTTTTGTCAAAGATTCAAACGGCAAAATGGACGAACGTCTGCTTTATAGGTCAGATGAAACTCATATTGAAATTATCTCTTGCCTACCGCCTCTACTCCATCTGCGAACGGAAAAAATGGGCACAGGATGCCCTTGCCTACAACGGACAGACAACGCTAACAATCTGAAATCACGGCAATACCTATGAACAATCTTCTCAGCGACACAGAAATAAGCAACCTCCTTACCGAGCAAAAACAACTGCCCCGATTATTTAGGCCCCTTGGCACAAGAAAAGAAAAACGGGGCCACTACGAATCAGAGATAACCCTCACCGGATCAGACGGGCATACCTTCCAGATACGATACCGGCAGAATACCAGATACCCCACCGACTTCTCCGTCATTCTCCTGTATCAGCCGGAACGGACAAACATCGCCCGGATTCTTAGGCGATACAACGGCAAAAGTCACGAGCACACAAATAAAATAGAGAGAAACACATTCTATAATTATCACATACACACCATGACAGAACGCTATCAGAGAGAAGACGGATGTTCCGAAGATGGGTATGCCGAAGAAACAGAAAGGTACAGCACCGCTGAAGAAGCCATCGACTGCCTCATCGAAGACTGCTCAGTACGACAATTGAATGTAAACAAACAACTGAATGAATTTGGGGGAGCATAATGGACATCGAACATACCAAAAAGGAATTTCTGCAAAAAGTCTGTGCTGATATCAGAATCGTAGAAGAAGGTGTCAACCGCTACCGGGTCTTTACACCCTTCACCTTCGATGACGGTGATCATCTTGCCATCACCCTCAGTCAGGATGAAAACGGCGTCTGGCGCATCACCGATGAAGGCCACACCTTCATGAGGTTAACCTATCTCATTGATGAGAAGGACCTGAGAAAAGGCAACCGGCAGAAGATCATCGAGGCAAGTCTCATGCGTCACGGCATCAAAGAAGAAGACGGTGAACTGTTCATCTCCCTCAAAGAAGTCACTCCCGGCGATGCCCTCTTCTCTCTGATTCAGGGTATTATCCAGATCTCAGACGTCAGTTACCTCACCCGCGAGATCGTCAAATCAACCTTCTATGAGGATTTCAGAACACAAATCACCGATATCGCCAACAGTATTCTTCCCCAAAAACGGGATCTGACCTTTGACTTCGACTGGAGTCACCCCAAACAGGACCCCGAAGGCAGATACTCTGTTGACTGCATCATCCGTGATTCCGGCCGCCCCGTCTTCCTCTTCGCCCTGAACAACGATGATAAAGTCCGGGACGTCACCATCAACATTCTGCACTTTGAAAAGCTCGGCATGGACTTCCAGTCTGTCGGCATCTTTGAAAATCAGGAAAATATCAGCAGAAGTGTTCTGGCACGATTCAGCGATGTCTGCGATAAACAGTTCTCACAACTCTCCGGTAATGAAGAACGCATGAGCTCCTACCTAAACAGGGCAATCGTAACCGGGTGAACCAGACATAGCACTGTCGGTAAAGTCAGTTATGAAATAGTAAATTGTACAAATTCGCTCTAAATAGATAATAAAACGTATCTGTACAACCAATATCATATTGAAGAAATATGATACAAATTCAAACGAAAATATCTGGCACAAGAAATGACAATCTAATCAGAGATGTACTGGGTAATATTTCCAATGAATACATTTTCGATAGCAACTCAGTATTCCGAAGTGTAAAAACCCCGATATGTAAGAGTTGTGGAACTCAAATGGTCCATAATGGGTTTAATACATATTCAAAGGAAAATTTAGGCTTAATTCAAATTGGGAAATATACGTGTCCAAACTGTCAATCAAATCAGGAAGAATCAAAATATATCTGGACAGATTTACTATCCCAAATAAAAGATTTTTTCGCTTTATTTGCCTCAAAATGCCGCGATCAAAATGTGTCTTATGAAGGAATCGCAGAAATTTCGAAATTCCTAATTCCACATGGAAAAGATTATTTTGCAGAGTTGTTTGGTGTAATAAATATGAGAGAGATCTCCTCGAAACCCCCACAAGAAAATCACAAAATTGCTCCCCGGTTCTCGTAGAGGACAGTCTCAACTGGCAGACTTCATCAAACCATTCATGAAAATAATAAAATCACTGGATTTCCCGACAGTGCCGTGCAGCCAATAATGGGATGTAGTTCTTTCCCCCATGAAATTTTTGTTCATCTCTGGTTTCGCTCCAGGTCCTAAGCTCCTAACATTTCCAGAAGATCGCCACGACGGAATGTGGCAGATAATTGTTGCAGTGAAATTTCCCGATCACCATAACAATCTTTCAATGCTTCGGCTATCGTATCAACAGCATCCTTATGATATTTGGCTTGGTTGTCCTCAAACACCTTAAGCAAGGGTGCGAAATTGCGGTGAGAAACGTCTTCAAGTTTTGTATCCTGATCTTCTAACAGTGAACGACCAACCAGCATTGATATGTAGTGTGATGCATAGGGAAGAAATTCAGGAGGTTCTGGATCTGTTGGCCGTTTTCTTTCATTTTCAACTGTTCTGAAAATCAAGACTGCCAACAGAGCCTGAGCAGCATTGAGATTCCTGAAAATGTCATTATAGAGCTTCCCAAAGTGTTCCCTCCGTCGGAACTTGGCCTGGTTTGGCCTATTCCTCCAGATTGCCAATACAGATTCTGCCACAATCGAACTGGTAATAATATTAGACCCGCTACCGCCTTCCTCCCGCTGTCGTTTGTAGGTATATCCAAGGCCGGAGATTCCGATCTCAAGCTGCTTCTGCATTTCATCGTTGGAATGCAAATCGCGAAGATATACCGGGTTTTGACTGTTTGTTGCGTAGGTGATGTCCCTTACAAACCCTTTGTGCGTTTCTGCGAGTTGGTAAACCCTGATCATTACATACGCAGACTCACTGATCGCATTTGGTAATGCATTATTCAGTGTTTCCTGAATAGTCTTGCAGGTTTGTCCTCCATTAATCACCTGCATATTTTTGATTTGTACCTTATAGTCAGATTTTTGAAATGCATTGTAATCAAATTTGTCGCAAACCACAGTGATCCCATTATTGTAAAAGTAGAATTTGTCTGATTTGTCCGCATTTGAGAGTGTTTCATGAATTGCTGTATTTACGCGGTTGGAATGAAGTCCAAGATAGCGGCGAATATTGCGCTCCAACAATTTATCGCCGTTGTCATTGAACAGTCGCTGAATCTCCTGAACTGAGACACGTCCGATAAGAACACGCATATAATTCATATCCTCGACAATCGCCTGACCACTCATGGCTACAGTGGCATCCACCGTCTTACTGCGTTGGAGAATGTTTACTATCGAATCATGGTTGAAATGGGCGAAATCAACCAGATCACCATAATCATTTTTTGCTTCGTCTATCCAGTTGCCTGCCTGACGGGTCCAGGTTGCTCCATTATTACATAGAATTACCCGCACATTCGGGATGTATGCATCCCGGATGAGGGAGCGGATCTCTTCGATTTTTGGAGCAATTTTTTCATTTAATGATACTTTACGATAAGGGTCGAAGAGAACCTGAACGGTGTTGACAGCTTTTTCTACACCATTTTCCGGAAAATTTGCGTTTCCGTCAAGGTTATTTACCTTGTATTTCCCCTGAAAAATCGTGACCAGGAATTCTCCGTCGTCAATCTCGCCAATATGAAGGCCATCAACACCGGCGTCATTCCCTCCATCAGTCAAAAATTCAGCCGCTTTCTCCAGGGAGAGATCAAGGCAAGTCGACATGCAGAGAATTACAAATGCAGCCGATTTCTTTTTATTGGCATCATTATCGGCAGGCAGCCAATCAGAGTGTTTTTCAACGATATTTGTAATTCTTTGATCAATAATACTTGCATTAATGTTCATGAAGGCCTCCAGATTAAATTGTGTTGAGTGGTGTTCATTTGTGGTTCCTACCAGTCCGCATTCAGGTATTTCTTCAATTGTCCGGCATTGAGTACTTCATAGGGAATCATCTTCTTTTTCTGTAGAGGTGCGATATTTTTACCCACACCATCGTCAAGGATCGGATCATATCCTTCAGATAGCAGTTCATCTATCTTGACCTTGAAGCTTTCTATTTCTTTGAGCTGTCTGAAGATCCGGTCCTTCTCATTCTGAGCTTCAGCACTCTCATTGGTTGCCAGGTCGCTCTGCCGGTTGACAAGGGATCGTTCACGATGCTCGATATAGACCGAACGCAACCGGTGCAGCTTATCGCGGTTCCATTTGTAGATGATGATATAACAGTCAAAGCCCTTTTCCGTCCCGCTTGTGAGATGCCAGATAAACGGTGTTTTGGGCAGATTTGGGAAGAGATTTAACCGGTTTGATAACTCAGCAAAGAAATAACTATCTAAATACTCATTTATCGGCCGTCCCAGGACAGAATCAAAGCTGGAGTACTGAGCCATACTGAATCCTTTTTCCCTGAACTTATCCTCAATACGATCAAGCAGTATCTTTTCTCCGGCATTCGGAACCAGCGGAATGATACCATCATCATCCTCCATCAGGATCTCACGGATCATATCAGCCAGAAATTCCATTGCCAAAGTATAAATGAGTTAATTGCTTTAATAATTACATCAAAATCCCTTAGTCCACCAATTACATTTATTGTGGTGTCATAATAACCAAGTTCATCTGTGCATTTTAATTCCTTCATTTACTATTTTCCTTCTATTATAACTCATAGACATTCATTCTCATGAAGTTGTCGCTATAACTCAGAAAAACCAATAGCATTCAATAACTAAGAAGTAATATTTAGAAAAGCTCAGTGTTTCTGGCTGAAAAGAAAATCTTCCAAAAAGTAATTACTGAACTAAAGCTCCAAAAAAAGAAAGATTACCGGGACTCACTCACCCCAGCACAGCTTTCTCATCTGCCCAGGTCTCAAGTGCCGTCACGACACCATCATCCTCATAGGAATAGACCCGGACTTTCTCATTCGTAAAGGCCACGTAGAACGTATCATTGTCGTTTTTGACCTTCACCGTCACACTCGCTGAGGCAATGTGCACCGCATGGTGTATGGGAACTGAAATAAGATCAATTTTTCAAATAAAATTAACACTCAGCTTCCGGAGTATAGATCCCATTTTTTATAAAATATCAGAGTCTGCTCTATTGACAGGAAATTATATCATAATACAAATAATTATTCTGGCTCATGAGAAATGACTCATTCAGGAGACCTATTCTGTGTTTGAAAAAGTATATTCACTGATTGAAGAACTTGGGGAAGTTCTTCAGAGTATTATTAATTCCAGCGATCCTGAACTTCTGAAGAAAAAGCAACAGATTGAGGCCATAGATACAACATTAGAGCTATTGGTTTCCTGTGATCTCCAAGTGCCGGATGACCTTACGTCCCGGAAAAAGTCTCTTAAAGCTGAGATTGCATGGATGGATGATCCTGATCTTGCTCTACCGTTAATCCGCGATGAACTTGTTGAGTTGATCGGTAAGATTGATGGTTATTTCATTCAATCCGAAAATCAGCCCATAAAACGGAATATTGGGGAAAATAAAAAAATTGTTATTAAATCAAAAAGTGATGAAAAAAAAGAAAAATCATTGAAAAAATTATATGAAAAGGAGAGGGGAAAAAAGTTTATGGAACCAGAATGGAGCAGAAGGCTAGGATACATCGTAAATACGAAATGGTTTTACAAGACGTACAGAGATGCAAGAGATAAGTTTGTAAAGGAGGCTTCAAAGTCAACAACCTACGAGAATTCTTCAAAATATGTACAGGATATTGTAGACGACTGTGAGAAGCACGCTGAAACTTATGCAGCAATGAAGAAAAGAACATCAATGTCTGACATCAAATGAACCTCCCTTACAAAGTTTACTGTCAGAACGTTGATCTTAGAAAAAGAATAGACTTCTACCTTTTTGGATATTCAGATCACACTGTCTCAAATTCATCCTCACTCTGCCGCACACATCTCTCCTGCATCCCGGCCAGATATTCCCTCACCACCGGCAGTGCAAGGAGATGAGGGTATGAGGGAGGGAACTCCCTTTTTTGGGGGGGAAATATTTTGGAACGGAAGAGAGGAGAGAACAAAATCAGGTTTTAAAAGAGGTGATTATAGAAAATAACCTGTCAACCTCTTCAAATATCTCAGATGCTTCATCATTGCGTCCCAGCTTCTTCAGAACGTGCCCTGGTTTATACCATACACGTATGTCATCCGGATTTACCCCGATCGCATGATCAAGTGCCTGAGCTGCCTCTTCATAGCGTTCTAACTTAATCAGGATCAATCCTTTGTTATACCAGATGTCGGTTTTTCCGGATCAATCTCTGCCGCCTGGTTGTAAGCAGAAATTGCCTCCTGAAATACTTCAGATGCTTCATTGTTGCGTCCCAGCTTCTTCAGAATTTGCCCTTTTTTATACCACGCACGTGTGTCACCCGGATTTATCCCGATCGCATGATCAAATGCCTGAACTGCCTCTTCATAGCGTTCTAACTTGATCTGGATCAATCCTTTGTCATACCAGATGAGTGTATTTCCCGGATCAATCTCTATCACCTGATTGTAAACGGAAATTGCCTCCTCATAGCGTTCTAAAATATCCAGGGTCTTTCCTTTGCTATACCAGATGTCAGTATTTTCCGGATCAATCTCTGCTGCCCGGTTGTAAACGGAAATTGCCTCCTCATAGCGTTCTAAAATATCCAGGGCTCTTCCCTTGTAATACCATAGGCCATCATTTTCCGGTTCAATCTCTATCGCTTCATTGAAAGCGGAAAGTGCCTCCTCATTGCGTTCCAAATCATTCAGGGCCATTCCTTTTCTATACCATGTGAAGGCATCTTCCGGATCAATCTCTATCGACCGGTTGTACGCGGAAACTGCCTCCTCATAACGTTTTAATTCATTCAGAGCCCTTCCTTTTTCAAACCATATGCCGGCATCTTCCGGATCAATCTCTATCCCTTCATTGAAAGCGGAAATTGCCTGCTCATAATATCCAAATTGAGCATCCACAATTCCTTCACATTTCAATGAATGTACAGACTTCGGTTTAATCTCCATCGCACCATTGAATGTCTGAATTGCCTCTTCAGAGTGCCCGGGGTTATTCAGGACAGTTCTTTCGTCGTTCCAGGTTCTTTTACTATCTGAATTCATTTCTATTACACGACTGTATGTACCAGGATCTTCCTGATATTGATTAAGATAAAATGTACAGATCCTTTAATGTTCCTTAATACCTCATCATCCGGATTCCCATGAAGCCGAACGAAAGTTCTGTAAAATTGAAATAGCCCTGTATCCAACATTTATTAATCAGCGGCCTTACACTTCTCCGCGGGCTTGTGGAAGGAAAAGGCCGGGGTCGTGGCAGGGTGTATATGCTCTCTCACGGGTTGTATAAACGTCTGAATATGGAGACGGAGTATGAACGCAGAAGAGGCATAGACCCCGTCCGTCATGAGCAGATGATTCTTCAGTATATTGAAGATAATGGCTCGATTACCCGCAGGGTTGCGGCTGATTTGTGTCAGATTGAACCATATGCTGCCGGTTATGTTCTAAAAAGAATGGTTGAGAAAAATCCTGACCTGCGGCTTGAAGGCACCCGTCGATGGGCCCGGTATGTATTGTCAGACGATGATTCTGAACCGGAGAGCAGTGACTCATAATGATATACTGGAATTATACATTACCTGAAACAGAAAATATGCAATGATTGAACATTCTATGAACATTCTATGAACAATAAACGACAATTACAAAAATAGCAATTCGACAGCGAATGACAAAAATCTGCTTAAATCATGAGTTTCAGACATCCGAATTGTTCTTTAAACTAACAAAGAATGAACAATCTATGAGCATTCTATGAACAATCTAAGAATAAAGAACTAACAATGATCTAAGAATAAATGACAATTACAAAAATAGCAATTGTGTCCCTGATGACAAAAAAACTGAAATCTTATTTTTCCGGTTCTGAAGTGTTCAATAAATATATACAATGTCCAAATTCATTCACAACCTGTCAATGGAAATGTGAAAATCTCTCCTGTCAACTATCATTTGTTGAAACCCGGCATCCAGCATAACATACACCCAGACATCGCTCCCATAATCCGAAACCACCATCCCCTCATGATCCAGCGTCAGGCAGAAGGTTTCTGAGCTGTTCCGCACTTAAACCGGGCGTGGAAAAGATCATCTCCCGGGTCATGGTTCCCGGTGGCATCCATATCCCCTTCCAAAGGGGACATAAAGGAGACATGAACGGGACATTCGTAACATCTGTCAGGACATGGACTATACGCTCAATGAATGATGTATCTGATTGCCACTCTTCTGACATCTCCACCCCGGCGACGTCACCCGGCACGATCGGGTGGCCACACTCGTCGAAACCATGCCGGTGTTCTGCCAAAAGTCCATGAAACGAATGCTTCCGGCATTATTTGATGAAAATTAACCCGGCGTTGACACCTTACGATAGCACCATTTACAGGGCCTGTTAAGTAGTGGTATTCACTGTATTTGAGGATACAATAATTATTTCAGGTGTCGAATATCCATGAGTAATTAGGTGCGAGGCATGAGAGCAGAAGATGTAATCGGGAAAAAATATGAACGGGATCTCCTTCCATATGGTGGAGCTGTTAACGCCTGGGGCCGTATTACCAAGGCAATCAGTGCGGAACAGCACGCCCAAAAAGTGAAACAGCTTGGACCTGCTAAATGAGCGATAGTTTTTCAATCTTTTTAGATGCTGATGTTTTCATAGATTCATTCAGCAAACCTGAATATGTCAGAATCCCTGAACATGCAACAAATCAGGGTATCGATATTTATCTTCGCTTTAAAAGGAAAGGACACAAAGGCCCTCTCACAATACATCCGGTAAAACCCTCACTTGATCACTTCCCAGTACCCGCCCCGGTCCGGACCGATGCGTCTGATTCGACCTTCTTTTCGCATATTGGCGATCTGTTTCTCAACAGCTCTCGGAGTAATATCCAGCCGTTCTGCAACTTCTCTGGCCGCCAGTCCGGGCTCGGCCTTCAGCATATCAATAATTTTCTCCGAACTTTTCTCCGAACTTTTCTCCGAACCTTTCTCCTCTTTCCGGTATACAGTAACGGTAAAAAGGCAGCCCTCCCGGTCGTCGGTAAAGTCGATATGAGCCCAGTCTTCAAGAGCACGCTTGATGCCTGAGCCAAGGCCCCGGTATGGCAGCATCCCTTTGGCGATATATGACACCAGGATAGGATTTCTGATATTGGAATTGCCAGCCCGGATCTTCGCCACCGTCAGATTGTTAGGGAGGTGTCCGGGGCTCATGATCTCAATACGGTTGTCGAAGATAAACAGCCGGATCGGTGCACTGATCAGATAATCCCTGTGCACCAGAGCGTTGACCAGCAGCTCCTCAAAGACCACCGGTGAGATCTCCGGAATACCCGGAGCATTGCAACGGTTATTACCGGAGATGATAAGTATAATCCACCTGCACATGCAAAAGAATGATGAAGGAGATTGTCCAAATACAGAACAAGAGATATCTGGTGTGAATCAATGGCTGGAGAGAACATAGATCAAAATATCAGGGAACCTATCATATCAATCCTGAAAAAACATGGAGCACAGCGTATTGCAATTTTTGGTTCATATGCACGAGGAGAAGCCAGAGCAGGGAGTGATATTGACATTTTGGTCAGATTTGATCATCCCAAAAGCCTTTTTCAGCTGGTGCATATCGAGGATGAACTTACCAATATCCTCCACCGGGATATCGATCTGCTCACTGAAAAATCAATAAGTCCTCATCTCGCCGGACCAATCCACCATGATGAAGTGGTGATCTTCGGATGACGGGCAGGGACGCGGCCTATCTCAGTCATCTGCTTGATGCTATATGTCACATTGAAGACTTTTCAGGAACGATCACATCAGCTACTGAGCTCAGAGACCGCCCACTGGAGCGGGCGGGCATTGAACGAATGCTTACCATCATTGGAGAAGCGGCAAAAAACATCTCACCAGAGCTGCGGGAAGAATATCCACTGGTGCCTTGGAAGGAGATCGCAGGTATGCGGGATAAAATCATGCACCACTATTTTGGCGTTGATTACGAGTCTGTGTATGAAACAATACGACACGACCTCCCGGATTTGAAAAGAGAGATACTTGCTATAATTGATGCAAGGGGGCCGGTGGGTTTACCGGATGAATGAAACGGAACCTGAGGATTACCTGACGGGATGCATTTGAGGAGCTTCAGGTTCCTGCCACCACGTAACGCCTCTAAGCGTCTCCGCTCGCGTCGTTCACGTGGCACGCTTCCGGCTGAAAATAAAACTTTAAAAAACATCCAAAAAAACCACTAAAAAAAAGAAAGAGTTCCGGGCCCCACTTCACCCCAGCACAGCTTTCCCATCCTCCCAGGTCTCCAGTGCCGTCACGACACCATCATCCTCATAGGAATAGACCCGGACTTTCTCATTCGTAAAGGCCACGTAGAACGTCTCATTGTCGTTCTTCACCTTCACCGTCACACTCGCTGATCCGCTTCTGCTTTTCGGTTGTTTTGTCTGGGGGTTTGATGGTTTTCTGAAAGCTCATACAAGAGAGAAAGAGGACGGTAAGGATAAGCCCGCCGACATGGTGTGGTTTTTGGGGGGGTGAGTGAGCAGAAGGGGCGGTTTATCAATAGTGTTAGATTAGATTAAGCGAAATCTTTCCAGATTTCACAGTAGGAACAAACATAATTATTCTTAAAGAAAATCATTATAATTTTCATAATTATGCATCGGTTTAACTGATTTAGCCACTTTAACACGCTTAACAACCACAGGAATGAAGATGTCTGCTCCAGAGATGATATTATCAAATTCTCTGGCGAGACCTCTTCTTATTGGCTGATAAGCGGTATCTTTTTTGTCTGATGTTTTCTTGAGAACTTTAAGTCTGAGATTCTGCATACAGAGAGCAGCAGCAAAAATTTCATCGGGATCACAATTTTTCGGTATAATTCCCGGGGTTATGGATTTCAGTACTTCAAATATTATTCTAAGATCATTCTTTTTGAATGGATGTTCTGTCCTATAAAGTCGGTATATTCCTGATTCAAGTGTAATATCTTCATGATGGTTGCACCAGCCAATTACTGTTGCTGGTTCCTGTGCTGTTATTCCCGCATTTGTAAGATCTTCTGATACAAGGGTAAGTGCAACATTCAAATCAAGAGAAAGTTCTTCTGCAATTTTCTCGGCTGCCTTCTCTATCAGATGAATCCATAATACCGATGTCTCAAAAAAGTCTTTGAACCCTTTCCAGCTGTAGGGTTCTTTTCTGAAAGGTATACGTGCTCCTTCTTTCATCATAAATTTAAAAAATATTGCTTTAAAGGAGTAATAAACTCC
>Ga0208905_1000305_pt1 | contig 24937 bp, 20 predicted proteins | sample AntAceMetag02UKS_FD_184776 | JGI IMG/M metagenome (GOLD analysis project Ga0208905, IMG submission 184776) | Saline lake microbial communities from Ace Lake, Antarctica - Antarctic Ace Lake Metagenome 02UKS (SPAdes) (version 2) | ecosystem: Environmental > Aquatic > Non-marine Saline and... | reverse complement strand
ATATTTTCATACTAATTATTTTCCATCTCTTCCCCACTCCAAATGCAAAACCTCTTTTCCATCCCAGACAGCATAACTTTTATGCAAGATCCAGTCGCCTAAAATGAGAGAATAATTATCATTTGAATTTATAAGTTTCGGATAGTGAATATGTCCCATCATTGCAATGTCATATCCTTCACTATTTTTTTTATTCATATAGTCCATCATTTCATCAACATCTTTCATACTTATGATCGGTTGATTATATCGCCTAGTAACATTACTTACCTTTTCACCGATCTTATAGATCCATGAAGCAGGTAAAATTTTGAATAAATTAATTACTATTCGTGACCTAAACACCTTTTTGAGCAATCTATATCCTCTATCGCGTTTCAATAGACCATCTCCGTGCATAAGTAAAAACTTTTTATTATTATGAATAAATTCAATCTTGTCCGGATAGAAATTGATACCAACATTTTTTGTCAATAATCCCTTGATCCAGTAATCATGATTTCCGGCTACATAGTGAATTTCAATACCGGCATTTATGATCTTTTCCAAATATTCTACAACTTCCGTCAAATCTTTATGAATATAATTTCCATGATCGAACCAAAAATCAAAGAAATCACCGAGAATGAAAAGTGTACCTTTTGTTTCAATTATTTTTTCAAAAAGTGAAAAGAGATCTTTTCTTTTATCAATTTCATTTTTGGATAACACGGTAGAAATATGAGTATCAGAAATAAAATAAAATGGCAATTTTAGGTTACTATTTGTTTTCAAATTTTCATTTTTCCGTTTCAATTTTCAATCCCAATTCTTTCAGTTGTTTTTCATCAATAATATCAGGTGAACCGATCATTAAAGATTGAGCTGTTGTTGTTTTGGGAAAAGCAATAACTTCACGAATTGTCTCTTCGCCTGCAAGAATTGAAACTAAGCGATCAAATCCAAATGCAATTCCACCATGAGGAGGAGCGCCATATTCAAAAGCATTTAATAGAAATCCGAATTTCCTATTTGCCTCTTCATCAGAGATATTTAACGCAGAAAATATCCTTTTTTGTTTTTCGCGTGAATGAATACGAATACTTCCGCCACCAATTTCTTGACCATTGATCACGACATCATAAGCACGTGATTTTACCTTTGCAGGATCACTTTCCAAATATTTCCAACCCTCTTCATTAGGTGAAGTAAAAGGATGATGCATCGATTGATACCGATTTTCCTCTTCATTGTATTCAAATAAAGGAAAGTCCGTAACCCAAAGAGCCGATATTTCTTCATTGTTGATCAAATCCATTTTTTTACCAAGATATTTTCTGATACTTCCCAAAACAGTTAATGAAACTTTCCACTTATCAGCCATAAATAAAATAAGATCATTATTCGTCAAATTCAATTTATCAACAAGTATTTTTCCCGACTTTTCGTCAATAAATTTTGAAATTCCGGATTGAAATTCATTATTATTATATTTCACATAGGCGAGACCTTTCGCTCCATATCTTTTTGCCAATTCGGTTAATTCATCAATGTCCTTTCGTGAAAATTCAGATCCGTTTTTTACTTTTAATGCTCTAACGACACCATTATTTTCCATTGCAGAATGAAAAATTTTGAAATTCGTCTGTTTAGCAAAATCTTCCACATTTTCTATCATCATTTCAAATCTTGTATCCGGACTATCATTTCCATATTTTTCCATTGCTTCATGATATGTAATTTTTGGAAATGGAATTGAAATTTCTTTACCAATTGTATTTTTAAAAATATGGGCTAACATTTTTTCAGAGATATTTTGGACATCACTTTCATCAATAAATGACATTTCCATATCAATTTGTGTAAATTCCGGTTGCCTATCTGCTCGAAGATCTTCATCACGAAAACACTTCACAATTTGAAAATACTTGTCAAAACCGGATATCATTAATAATTGCTTAAATGTCTGTGGAGATTGGGGTAATGCATAAAACTTTCCCAAATTCATTCTACTTGGCACGACAAAATCTCTTGCTCCTTCCGGTGTTGATTTAATAAAGAATGGCGTCTCAATTTCCATAAATTTTTCACCACTTAAAAATTCTCTTGTAGATTGTAATGCATTATGTCTAATTAGAATATTTTTTTGTAATTCTTTGGTTCGTAAATCCAAATATCTATATTTTAATCTTAAATTTTCACTTCCGGTTTCTCGCTTCTTAATTTCAAATGGAGTCGGTTTTGATTTATTTAACATTTCAAAATCTTTTACAACAACTTCAATTTCACCTGTCGGCATATTTTTATTAGCTGAACCCTCCGGTCGCTTATGCACTTCACCTTCTACTGCGATAACATCTTCCATATTTAATTGTTTCACTATCTTGAGAATTTTTTCTGGTAAATCATTATCAAATCTAACTTGTATTATTCCGTATCTATCTCGTAGATCGACAAAGGTAATTCCACCAAGATCTCGTCTTGTATTTATCCAGCCATTTAATTTTACAACATTCCCAACATGGCTTTTATTTAAATTTCCGCATAATTGATTTCTTTTTATTTTCATAATTCTCCATTTTTTTAATATAAAAGATAAGAAAAAATATTTTAAAATTGAATTGTTTTCTTAAATAAAATACAATTTAACTTATAATTAAAATAATAAATAATTCATCAATTTGACACTTTATAATAAAAAGTGGGAAATAATGAAAAAAAATCATTTATTTCTTGCATGATAATAGGATAATGTGTATAATTGTAGGAGATTGTGGGAGATGTTCCCAACACAGAAAATAATTTGAGAGGCATTTGAATGTTTATAGATTTTATTGGACAATTTCAATACAATGTTGATTCCAAAAACAGAGTGAATATTCCTTCACGATTTAGGAAATCATTAAGTGAAAGGGGAATATCAAATTTAGTTATTTCAAAGGGAATTGATGAATCCAGCATAGTAATTTATCCCGAGCCACAATGGGAAAATATGATGAATAAATTAAACGAATCGCTATCTTCATTAAAGCAAACACACAAAATGTTTTTAAGACAAATTACGAGATTTGCCTCGAAGTGTCCTATTGACAGTGCCGGAAGAATTACATTGACGAATGATCTAATGGAATATGCTAATATTGAAAAAGAGGTGGTGATCGTGGGAACATTGAACAAGATTGAAATTTGGGAGCCGGAAATATTGAAAAAATATGAGCAAGATAATCCATTGTCTAAGGAGGATTTTAATTCATTAGCAAATGATATTTTAATTTAAAACATGGATCGAGAAATTGAACATATTCCTGTTTTATTGAATGAATCGATAGAATATTTGATAACCGACAAATCAGGTATTTATGTTGATGCAACACTCGGTTTGGGAGGTCACTCAAAAAAGATATTAGACGAAATAAATAATGATGGAAAATTAATTGGATTTGAAGTCGATCCAAAAGCGATTTCAATTAGTTCATCAAAACTTGACAAATTCAAACAATTTACCATTATTAAAAACAATTTTGATAAAATCAAAGTGGAGCTTTACGGTTTGGGATTTAATAAAGTAGATGGAATATTATATGATCTTGGAACCTCGAATCTAGAATTAAACGATAGTGAAAGAGGTTTCGGATTTTCGAGTAAAGGTGATCTGGATATGAGAATGGATCCGACTTTGAAAAATACAGCTGAAAATATCATTAATAATTATTCATTAGAAAAATTAATATCAATATTTTTCAAATATGGTGAAGAGAGAATGTCAAAACAGATTGCACAAGCTATTGCAAAAGAGAGAGAAAAATATACAATAGATACTACCGATAAATTAGCAAAAATAGTTTCCAAGTTTTCAAATTATAAATATCGCAATAAAACATTGGCACGAATATTTCAAGCAATTCGAATTGAAGTCAATAATGAACTGAATGTTTTACAAAAATCGTTAACAGAAGCGATCAATTTATTGAAAATCGGCGGAAGATTAGTTGTGATCTCTTACCACTCATTAGAAGACAGGATTGTAAAAAATACAATAAAAGAAGCAACAAAAAATTGCATCTGCCCACCTGAATTGCCAATATGCGTATGTAACCATAAAGCTTCATTGAAAAAAATAACTCACAAAATAATTACTCCCACCCTTTCAGAGATGAAAAATAATCCTCAAAGTAGAAGTGCAAAATTAAGAGTAGCTGAAAAAATATAATTGTTAGGAATATGACTAGAAGAAAACAAAAAAACAAAAATTATATTCAAATATAGGAAATTCATTAATAATGAAAATAATAACAAATAGATGGTTTATGTTTTTGTATTTGCTAATTATCACATTAGTAACTATTGTGTTGCATTTATATATGCAAACTACAGTAAATGAAATTAGTTATTATATAGATCACACCAAAAAGATTGAACAAAGAACAAAACAACATGTAATTGAACTTAAAACAGAAATTACCAAATTATCTCGAGCTGACCGAATACAACAAATAGCAGAAAAAAGATTAAATATGATAAATTCAAAACCACAAACAGATGTAATAATAATAAAATAACTTATGGCAAAAAAAAGTAAAAATAATGAACAATATATTATCAGAACGGGAATGGTATGTTTTTTCCTCTTTGTTTTTGCAATTGTAGTAATTTACAAGTTAGTGAACATTCAAATTTTGGATATAAATTCATTAGCAAATGCTGCCGCAGCACAGTCGATCAGAAAAAAAACAATCCAACCCGAAAGAGGTTTGATCTTAGACAGAAACAATAATATTTTGGCTACAAGCTTAATTAAATGGGACATTGGAGCAAGATATATTGATTTAAACGATCCGGAAAAAGTATTTTCAACATTATCAAAAGTGCTTGGTAATACATCTAATTATTATAAAAAAATATTTAAAAATAAAGAGAAGTACTACAAAATTAAAAATAACATTTCGGTTGAAAAAGTTGACAAATTGAAAAAACATGACCTGACAGGATTAAATTATGAAAGAAAAATTGTAAGACATTATCCGTTTCAAGAAATAGCTGGACAAGTTATAGGTTTCACAAATTGGAATAATGACGGAAAAGCCGGTGTTGAAAATGTTTTTAATAAATATCTATCCGGCAAAGAAGGTCTCCAAATAATAAAAAAAGATGTTAAAGGTAAAACAGTTTCAAGTTACATTCCAAAAAATGCAGAAAAAAAAGATGGCGGTGATTTATTTTTAACACTTGATATCGATTATCAGACAATATTGGAAAATGAATTAAAAAAAGCTTATGACAAAAATCATCCATTAAGTGCAATGGGAATGATAGCGAATCCAAATACGGGGGAAATTTTAGCTATCGCTTCCTATCCAAATTTTAATCCAAATAATGTGTCAGGATCAAATCCTTCACAAAGAAGAAACAGAGTTATTTCCGATCAATTTGAACCAGGCTCAATATTTAAAGTAATTCCGATTTCAGCTGCATTAGAATCTGACAATTTAACGCCTTCAAGTATGATAAATTGTGAAAATGGCGAATGGGAGATTTATGACCGAACTCTTCATGATACACACGAAAATGAGTGGTTATCCTTAAAAGAAATAATAACATTATCATCAAATATTGGAGCAGCTAAAATTGCCAAAATAGAAGGTAACGAATCTGTATATGAAATAATTAAAAAATTTGGATTTGGCGATCCTTGTGGTATTGGTTTAAATGCAGAAGTTGCAGGATATGTTAAGCCAGTATCACAATGGAGTAAAATTGCATATTCACAGATAGCAATGGGACATGATATTACAGCTTCATTATTACAAATGGTAATGGCTTATTGTGCTATTGCAAACGGTGGACTTTTACTGAGACCATACATTGTAAAATCGGCTTACACACCAGAAAATGAGCTTGGTTACTCACACGATGTTACTGTGATCAGAAGAGCAATATCTAAAAAAACATCTAAAGATTTACGAGAAATTTTGGAAAATGCAGTAACAGAAGGAACTGGGACAAATGCATTTATTCCCGGGTACAAAATTGCAGGCAAAACCGGAACAGCTCAGAAAGTAATTGAAGGGAAGTATTCCAGAACAGAATATATGTCATCTTTTATAGGATTTTTCCCATCAAATAAACCAGTTTTAGTTTGTGGAATAACATTAGATTCTCCAACTTATGGAAGACATTTCGGTAGCATTGCAGCTGCTCCAGCTGTAAAAAATGTTTTTACACGCATTATCAACACAACAGATTTTGAAAATCTTTATGATTGGATCAAACCTACATATCATACTAAATTATTAGAAAACAAAAAAACAAATGTTGAAATCAATAATTCAATTTTTACTTCAATAGAAAAAAGAAAAAATATAGATACTAATGAAATAAGCACCAACAAAAGAAATAAAAAAAGTATCGTTGAACAAAGAAAATCCAATGATAACAAAGTTAGAGTAATTATGCCGGATCTGATTGGCCATTCATATAGTCAAGCAAAATATATTTTAACTAAATTAAATTTGCAAGTTCACACAAATAAGATCACTGGCAAGATCATTAAACAGAAACCTCAAGCGGGCAATATGATATATTCTAATTCCGACTGCTATTTAATAGTAAGTGGAGATAATTAATTTATGTTATTGAAAGCAATATTAAATGACATAAAATATAAAGTTTTAATTAATATTGATAAAATTAATATTAATAATATTGCATATGATTCAAGAAAGATTGAACAAGGTGATCTATTCATAGCTATTAAAGGTGACAATGTAGATGGACATGATTTTATCGATACTGCGTTCGACAAGGGAGCGGTTGCAGTAATCGTTACGAAAAAACTGCCAAATATTTCAATACCACAAATAATAGTAAAAAATGACAGAAAAACATTGTCAAAAATATCAAAGAATTTTTTTCGCATTGCTTCAGAACATTCTAATATTTATGGAATCACAGGAACTAACGGGAAAACATCAACTGCAATAATTTTAAAATATTTGCTTGATACTAATCATCACAATACCGGTTATATTGGAACTTTAGGAATAAAAACATTCAATGATTATCAAAAGAAATTTTCATTGACCACACCTGAAAGTTTAGATATTTATCAAACAATTTCAGATTTCAAAGGTGAAAATATTGATAATACTGTAATTGAAGTTTCAAGTATTGGACTTGCTCGCGATCGAGTTTTTAATATACCATTTAAACTTGCATTATTTACAAATTTATCTCAAGACCATTTGGATTATCATAAAACAATGGATAAATATTTTAAAGCAAAAGAAAAATTATTTTATCAGATAAAAAGTGACGGATATGGAATTATTAATATTGATGATGAATATGGTAAAAAATTGTATCGAAATATTGATGCTCAAAAAATATCATTTTCATTAAAAAATGCCGATGCCGATTATTTTTTCAAAGAAATCGATCTTAATATTGACAACACGCAAGGAATTATTCATTCACCATTTGGAAATATAAATATTCAGTTTCCACTGTTAGGAAAATTCAATGCTTATAACTTATTGGGAGCTACTGCTTCTCAACTAACATTATTTCCGAACGACTATTCAGAAAACATTAAATTAAAGTCACTCCCTCCTATTCCCGGAAGAATGGAAATAATAAAAACAAGACAACATGGCACAGTAATTGTAGATTTCGCTCACACTCCGGATGCAATGGAAAAAATATTCAATGCAATGAAGCTTATACATAAAAGTGGAAATATAAATGTTGCTTTTGGATGCGGTGGAAACAGAGATAAATCCAAACGACGTATAATGGGACATATTTCAGAAATCAATTCTAATGAAATAATTTTGACAAATGATAATCCTAGAAATGAGTCACCAATAGAAATAATAAATGATATTATTAAAGGAATAAAAAACAGGAAATCAACTTCTATTATTGAAGATAGAAAAGAGGCGATTTCTGAAATTTTAAATAGATCAAAAAAGGGTGATATCGTTTTAATACTTGGAAAGGGCGATGAAAGGAACCAAGAGATAAATGGAAAGAAATATCCATTTGATGACAGAGAAATTATTAAATCTTGGATAAAAGAAAATGAAAATTAGAGAAATATTTAATCAACAGAATGTAGAATTCAACAACATCAGTTTTGAAAATTTTCATTCCGTTTCGATAGACTCACGAGAGATTAAAAATGGAAATATTTTTTGTGCTCTTCATGGCGAAAATACAAATGGACATAAATATATTAATTTAGCAATTGAAAACGGAGCAGTAGCGGCAATTGCAGAAAAAGAAGAAATTGAAAAAAATAAAAATCTTAAAAAATATCCGCTTATTATAGTTGATAATTCATTAAAAGCATTACAGGAAGCTGCCACCTCTTACGGAAAGATCATTAATGCAAAAATATTTGCTATCACAGGAAGTGCCGGAAAAACAACGACAAGAAATTTGATCAGCAAAGTATTAGGATCATCATTTTCTGTAACTCATTCAATAAAAAATTTTAATAATCATATTGGCCTGCCTTTATCAATTTTACAAATAAACGAGAATGATGATTTTGCTATTATTGAAATGGGCGCTAATCATGTTGGTGAAATTGCATCGCTTTGCAGAATAATTAAGCCTGATTATGGATTGATCACTTCTATTTCGGAAGCCCATATAGAAGGATTTGGTTCAATAGAAAATGTTCAAAAAACAAAATTTGAATTATTCGATTCTGTTAATAATAATGGAATTATTTTCATTAATAATGATGATGTTAGGATCAGAGAATATAACAATAACAACCTAAAAAAGATCACTTACAGCATAAAGTCAAACGCTAATTATGAATTAAAGATCATTGATTATGATCAATTTGGAAGATACACTTTAGAATACGCGGGAAAAAATATTCAACTTAATTCTATCGGTTATGGAGTTGCTCAAAATGCTGCCGCTGCGTTAACAGTTGGAAAAACATTTGGCTTATCAACTGATACTATTATTAAGCAAATAGAAGATTTTAAAACACCACAAGGTAGAGGAAATATAATTAATCTAAACGATTACTTTATCATTAATGACACTTATAATGCAAATCCGTTATCTGTAAATTTAGCTATTAGATCACTCAATGAAATGGATTCAAAAGGTAAAATAATAATGGTATTGGGCGACATGTTAGAAATGGGTGAATTATCAGAATCAAGTCATAAAAATATTGGTGTTCAAATTGCAGAATCAAAAATTGACTATTTATTTTGTTATGGTGAAAATACCAAATATACAATTGATAGTGCGAGAAAATACGATATGATGAATGCTATTCATTTTGATAAAAAAAAGTCATTGGCTGAAACATTAATTTCTTTGATCAAGCCAAATGATATAATTTATATCAAGGGTTCGCGTGGATTAAAAATGGAGACGATCATTGAAAAATTAATAAAATCGAGGGCACAATAATGTTATATCAATTATTATATCCATTAAGAGAAGGTATCCCAGGATTAAATCTTTTAAGTTATATTTCATTCAGAAGTGCAGCTGCAGCAATATCTGCATTGTTGATAAGTTTTATTTTTGGGCCAGTAATTATTCGTCTTTTAAAAAAATTTAATATCGGTGAAATAATAAGAAAAAATGGTCCCAGCACTCATTTAATTAAAGAGGGAACTCCAACAATGGGCGGATTATTGATCCATTTATCGGTAATTGTTCCAATTCTTCTATGGGCTGATCTTACAAATAAATATATTCAATTATCATTATTCGCAACAATTTGGATGGGAGCTATAGGTTTTTTAGATGATTATTTAAAAGTTGTAAAAAAAATGAAAGAAGGATTAATTGCAAGATATAAACTCTTAGGACAATTTATTCTTGGATTAATTGTTGCTTTGATAATATATTATTTACCGGCAATAGATAGTTTAAGATCTTGTACTACTATTCCCTTTTTAAAGGATACTGTAATTAATCTTGGATTCTTTTACATACCAATAATTATTATTTTCATCACTGGATTTTCTAATGCAGTAAATCTCACAGATGGACTTGATGGTTTGTCTTCCGGACTTTTAGCTATTGTTGCATTAGTTATGGCAGCAATCGCTTACATTACAGGTAGAATAGATTTCAGTAGTTATTTAAATATTTTATATCTTCCCGGATCGGGAGAATTAACTGTATTTCTATCAGCAATGGCTGGCGGAATGTTAGGATTTTTATGGTTCAATTCAAAGCCAGCAGAAGTATTTATGGGTGATGTTGGTTCATTGGCTTATGGTGCCGCCATCGGTACAATTGCAGTATTATTGAAAAAAGAAATTATGCTTATCATCATTGGAGGCATTTTTGTAATTGAAGCAGTAAGTGTAATCTTACAGGTTTCATATTTTAAATTCACATTACGAAAAAGAGGAAAAGGTGAAAAATTATTTAAAATGGCACCAATTCATCATCACTTTGAATTATTGGGTTGGGCAGAATCTAAGATCGTCATCCGATTTTGGATATTAGGAATATTATTAGCATTAATTTCATTAGCAACATTTAAAATTAGATAAAACTTCATTGGAAAATTATGATAAATGTAAAAAATAAAAATATTACGGTATTAGGAGCCAAAAGAAGTGGCATTGGAGTTGCCAAGTTGCTTTCTCATTATCAGGCAAATGTATTTATCAGTGATAATAATAAAAATGCAATTGATGATAATACAAAACAACTTTTGAAAAATTTAAATATTGAAAGTGAATTTGGTCAACATAGTGAAAAAATATATGATTCTGATTTTATAATAATCAGTCCCGGAATTCCAGATACAATTCCCATTATTCAAAAAATAAAACAATTGAATATTCCAATATTGTCAGAAATTGAAATTGCCTACAATTTTGCAAATTCTCAAATTATTGCAATTACAGGTTCAAATGGAAAATCCACAACTACAAAATTAACGGCAGATATTTTAAACAAATCTGGAATTCCCGCAATTGCGTGTGGTAACATCGGTTTAGCATTTTCCGAAGCTGTTTTTACTTCACTAAAAAAAAATACAAAACCAATTTATGTTGTAGAGATCAGCAGTTTCCAATTAGAGAATATTATAAATTTCAGACCGAATGTAGCTGTTTTATTGAACATTACACCCGATCATCTTGACCGATATAATTCATTTAATGAATACGCAAAAACAAAAGTGAAAATATTTATTAATCAATCAAAAAATGACATTGCAATCTTAAACATTGATGATGAAAATGTTTCAAATTTTTCAAAACCCAAATCCAAGATCATAAATATTTCTATGAGGGAAAATAAAGATCAATTTGCCTATTTTGACAAAACATATTTTCATTATAAAATAAATTCACAGTGGCACAAATTAAATAAAAATAAGATCCAACTAATTGGAGAACACAATCAATATAACATATTATCTGCATTTTCTGCTGCATATTCTTTTTTAAACAATGAAATAGGAACAGTAAGATCATTATCCACATTCAAATCAATTACTCATCGCATTGAATTTTGCGGTTCGATCAACGGAGTTAGTTTTTATAATGATTCCAAAGCTACTAATACAGATTCGGTAAAAGTTGCCCTAAAAAGTTTTAAAGATCCAATTCATCTTATATTAGGTGGAAAAGACAAAGATACAGATTTTTCCGAACTACAAGAATTGATAAATAAAAATGTAAAAACGGTATATACAATCGGTGAAACATCAAATAAAATAAATTCACAATTAAAAAATATAAATATTGTCAACTCTAAAGTATTGGATCTGGCAATGAAGACCGCTTTAAAAAATGCAAACAAAAACGAAATTATTCTTCTATCTCCCTCTTGTTCAAGTTATGATCAATATGTAAATTTTGAAAAAAGAGGCGAACACTTTAAAACTATTTTTGATAAATTAAAAAAAAACAATAAAGATGAAAACTGATAATAAAAATCCATTAGTAATTAAAATATTTATCATCACTCTTATATTATTGATAGGATTAGGAATAGTTATGCAATATTCTGCCAGTAATAAAATCGCTTTAGAAAAAACCGGAAAGAGTTATTATTTCCTTTTACTACATTTAAAACATTTATTAATGGGAATTTTAATATGTATAACTTTTCTATTTATCGATTATAAACAAATAAAAAAAACTGTGATCCTTTTATTTGGTATCACATTTTTAATCATTATTGTTCCAATAATAAAGAAAGTAACTACAAATTCTTCGAGTCCCGCTCGTTGGTTTTCAATTGGTTCCTCATCTATTCAAACAAGTGAAGTTGCTAGATTATTTTTGATAATGTTTTTAGCAAATTATATTACTAAACATAATTCAAAAATTACAGATTTTAAAAAAGGATTTCTCCCTGCTTTTGCAATAATAATAATTTTCATAATTTTAATCGCATTACAACCGGACTTTTCATCAGCATTCATTATATACTTTATCTGCATGGTTACTCTATATGTTGGTGGAGCAAAATTTCCACACATTATGGGTGTATCCTCTTTAATGGGGGTATTGGGATTTATTTATGTCAGAATTGAACCATACAGATGGAAAAGAGTTTTAACCTTTTTAGATCCGTCCGATACTAAAAATAGTGGATACCAAATTCACCAATCATTGATCAGCTTATCAAATGGAGGAATTTTTGGACAAGGAATAGGAAATAGTATGGGAAAAAATCTATTTTTACCAGAAGCTAATACTGATTTTATATTTTCAATTATTGGTGAAGAACTGGGATTTATAGGATCTACACTTTTTATTGCTTTATTTTTCATATTATTTTTCAGTATGCATAAAATAGCAAAACATGTTAAGAATCAATTTGGACAATTAATTATTTTTTCCACTGCCCTATCAATTATTATTTACGCTCTATTCAACGCTGCTGTTTGTTCAGGGATTGGTCCTGTAACAGGTTTACCAATGCCTTTTGTAAGTTATTCAGGTTCTCAAATTTTAATTAATGGTTTATTATTAGGAATAGTATTTAATATATATCTGCAAGAAAGGAAATCAATAAAATGGAAAAAGTAAAAAATAATAATAAAATCACAATCGTCGTAACCGGTGGTGGTACTGGTGGACATTATTATCCGGCAATGTCTATAATTGATGGAATAAATTCACATTTTCAAAAATATTTTCCAAATAAAGAATTAAAAATATTTTACATCGGTTCACAATTTGGAATTGAAGAGACATTAATTGCTCGCACTGACATTCCCTATTTTTTACTAAAGATCAAAGGTTTTGCAAGAACCATCAACATCAGGTCAATATTAAATAATCTTATTCTTCCTGTTAGAATTCTTTTATCAATGAGAAAAGTGAAAAAGATCTTTAATGATATAAAAGTAGATGCTGTAATTGGAACAGGTGGATATGTAACAGCTATTCCGGGAAAAATAGCGATCAAAAATAATATACCGCTTTATTTACAAGAGCAGAATGGATATCCTGGATTAACAACTAGAATTCTATCAAAAAATTCAAGAATTATTTTTTATGCCTATGAAGAAATTAAAAAATATATTCCTAAAGAAGTAAAACTAATTAAATCAGGTAATCCTACTCAAACTAACATAAAATTACTTAGCAAATCAAAAGCAGTTGTACCATTCCATCTTTCAAAAACTAAATTCACAATTTTTATTTTTGGTGGCAGTCAAGGTTCAAGAAGTATAAACAAATATTTTTCACAAAACATTAAAGAAATTATTGATAAATATCATATACAATTCATTTGGCAAACGGGAAGGAAAAATTATACTGAAATAAAAAGCCAACTGGGAAATATTTCATCTATTTTTCTAACGCCTTATGTTTATAACATGTCAGAAGCATACTCTTCAGCAGATTTAATTATTTCACGAGCGGGAGCTTTGACAATTGCAGAAATAAAAAAAATGCATATTCCATCATTATTAATTCCTCTACCATCGGCAGCCGCAAATCATCAACTTGTCAATGCCAGATCATTAGAAAAAATCGGCGCCACAATTATCTTAGAAGAAAAAAATCTAAATAAAAATATTTTAATATCTACTATTGGCAAACTTATAAATGATAAACATAAGATTTATGATATGAAAAGAGCATTACGAAAAAATAAGCAATTGGATTCCGTAAAGATCGTCTCAACAAACATATTAATTGATCTAAAAAGAAATAAGTTATAAAATGAAAGACATCAATTTAAAAGAAATAAAAAATATTCATATGATAGGAATTGGTGGCATTGGAATGAGTGCTATTGCGAAAATTCTTCAACAAATAGGATATTCCGTAAGTGGTTCAGATGCCAACAAATCTGATATCACAAAACAACTGAGAAAACTTGGAGTGAAAATAGTAATTGGCCATTCTGCTAAAAACGTCAATGATCAAGATATTGTTGTTTATAGCAGTGCAATCACAAAAACAAATTCGGAAATAATAGAAGCTAAAAAGCAAAATATCCCAATAATTCGTAGAGCAGAATTTTTAGGCAAATTACTTGAACTTTGGCCTTACACTATTGGAATTTCAGGTACACATGGCAAGACAACAACTTCATCAATCGCGAGCATCGTATTTATTGAAGCCAATTATGATCCGACTTTCATTATCGGAGGTATTCTAAAAAATGTTAATACCAATTCAATACTTGGCAAAGGTAAATATATAATTTATGAAGCAGATGAATATGATAGAACTTTTCTTGCCCTCCCTCCTACTTATTCAATAATCACTAATATTGAAATGGATCATTCCGACATATATTCAGACATTGAAGATATGAAAAAGACATTCATAGAATATGCAAATTCAACTTCAAAAGAAGGATTTGTAGTTCTTGGCATAGATGATAAAAATATTAGAAATATAATTCCAGAAATTAAATCACAAATCATTTCTTATGGATTTGATAAAAAAGCCGACTATCAAATACAACTTTCCGAAACACAAGGACAATATTCAATCTTTAGAATATTTTACAAAAACAAATTATTAGATACATTTAAATTAAATGCACTTGGCATCCATAATATAAAAAATGCATCTGGCGTTATTGCTTTATCTCACCAATTAAAAATTCCAATTGACAAAATAAAAAACGGTTTGATAAAATACAATGGGGTGAAACGTCGTTTTGAAATCAAACATGAAATTAATAACATTATTTTTATCGATGATTATGCTCACCATCCTTCGGAAATCAAGGCAACATTAAAATCGACAAGATTGGCATATCCAAATAAAAGAATAATCGCTATTTTTCAACCTCATTTATATAGTCGAACTCGAGATTTTTATGAAGAATTTGGGAAATCTCTCCTAATAGCAGATGTCATTGTCGTTACAGATATTTATCCGGCACGAGAAAAGCCAATTAAAGGTGTTACAAGTGAATTGATAGCAAATATTGCCATTAAACCCGGACATGAAAATGTTCATTATATTCCAAATAAAATAAAATTGGAAAAATATCTTCCTTCAATAATAAAAGAAAATGATATTATAATTTCACTTGGTGCTGGTGACATAAATAAGTCATTAGATAAAATTTATAATAATTATAAAAGGAATTCTAATAACAGATGAACAACACGGAAATAAATACCAAAGAGACAAGACAAATGAGAAAATATTTTTTGATAATTTTATTTGTCGGATTAGTATTTATTTCAATCATTTATGCCAGATCTCAATTTATTTTTCTGATAGACAAAATATCCGTATCGGGCAATAAAGAATTGACGAAAAACGAAGTAATTAAAATCAGTGGAATAAATAAAGGAATAAATATTTTTACTGTAAATATCGATCGAACGATAAATAAACTTAGAGAAGAACCATTTATTAGATATGCTTATGTGAGTAGAACATTCCCAAATAAAATTTCTATAAATATTTCAGAGAGAGAACCAATAGCATTAATAGCAATGGACAAATTATATTCTTTTGACATTAATGGTATTTTACTTCCGAAACCAACAAGAAGCAATAATGATCTACCAAGATTAACGGGAATTGAATCCGTTTATAAATTTGAATTTGGTAAACCTACGGTTCATTATCAGGTACGACAAGGTGTTAATATCATTGCACAAATTGATCATTACTATTCTGAAGTAAATGATTTTATTTCTGAACTACATTGGGATAAAAGATATAAAGAATGGATAATTGTTAGTTATAAATATAAACCACTGATTAAATTAGGAACAGATGATTTTCCTATAAAATTGCAAGCATTAAATAATTTCTTTAAATTGATGAAAAAGAAAAATAGTAATATTAATAAATTCAAATATATTGATCTGAGATTCAAGAATCAATTAATTGTAAAATAATAATGGGAATATATTATGAGTGAAAATAAAATAATAAGTGGATTAGATATCGGAACAACAAAAATATGTGCTATTATTGGTGAATATGATCCACAAAAAAATATTTATAAAATTCTCGGTTTGGGGAAGGCACCTTCTCTTGGTTTAAAAAGAGGTGTAATTGTAGATATTGCAAAAACAAAGCAATCAATTATTGAAGCAGTTAAATTAGCTCAAAAACGTGCAAACATTACCATTACCGGTGTGACAGTTGGTATTGCCGGCGACCATATCAGAAGTTTGAACTCAAATTCTACAATAACAATTAGCCATAAAAGTGAAGATGCCATTCACGATGCCGAAGTTGATGAATCAGATATAGAACGCATATTAAATTCTGCAAAATCAATAAATGTTGGAGTTGATAGAGAGATCATTCATATTTTACCACAAAAATATTATGTTGATAATCAAATTGGAGTAGCAAATCCAATTGGAATGTCTGGAAATAAACTTACAATAAATGCATTAATCATTACAGCTGCAATTAATAATGTAAAAAATTTAGTTAGAAGTGTCCAATCAACCGGATTGAATGTACACGGAATAATTTTAGAACCATTATCATCGGCAGAATCCGTTTTAACTGAAGATCAAAAGGAATTAGGAGTTGCACTAATAGATATCGGTGGTGGCACAACAGATGTAACAGTATTTCAAGATGGATATGTAAAACATGCTGGAGTTATAGGATATGGCGGTTCCATTATTACAAAGGATATTGCGTCATTAATCCAAACATCATTTGACGAAGCTGAACGAATAAAGACCAATTACGCTTGGGCATCAACTTCATTAATAAATGAAAATGATAAAGTTGATATAAAAGTAAAATCATTAAATGGTAAAAATGAAATTTTATTAGATTCGTATCAATTATCATTATATGTAGAAGCTCGTATAGATGAAATTTTAACTTTGGTAAAAAAACAAGTTGAAAAATATATAAATATAAGAAAATTAAGTGGAGGTGTTATTTTTACAGGCGGAGGAGCATTGCTTAAAGGAATAAGTGAAATGAATATGAAAATATTTGGTGTTCCAAGTCAAATCGGATATCCTAATAGATTACCGGGATTGGAAACAAGTAATTTTAGTCCTGAATATTCTACAGCAATTGGATTACTACACTGGGCGAAAAATACTGGAAACAATCAATCAATAATGTCAATAGATTCTGATGCTAAATTATGGTATAAATTAAAAGAATTTTTAACAAAAATAATAAAACAATACTTTTAAGGGGGAATTATGTTATTTGAATATGATGAAATGAACGATTTAAATGCAAAGATCAAGGTTGTTGGAGTTGGTGGTGCTGGTGGGAATGCTATTAATCGAATGATAAAAAATAATTTAATGGGAGTGGAATTCATAGCAGTAAACACAGATGCTCAAGCATTGAATCACAGTCAAGCAGAAACTAAAATTCAAATTGGACATGAATTAACGAAAGGATTAGGTGCCGGTGCAAAATTAGAAATTGGTTCAGCGGCAGCGAATGAAAGTAAAGAAATACTTATTCAAGCGTTAGAAGGTGCAGATATGATTTTTATTGCTGCCGGAATGGGAGGCGGAACTGGTACCGGAGCAGCGCCAATCATCTCACAGCTCTCAAAAGAAATTGGTGCACTAACAATTGGAATTGTTACAAAACCATTCCTTTTTGAAGGACCAAGCAGAACAAAAAGAGCAGAAAAAGGTATAGAAGAATTAAGGAAAAATATAGATACTTTAATTGTTGTGCCAAATGAAAAGCTAATAGATATTGTAGATGAAAGCACACAAATTGAAGATGCTTTTGCAGAAGCTGATTCTATTTTATATCAAGCTACAAGTGGAATTGCTAACCTTATCACACAAAACGGATTAGTAAATCTTGATTTTGCAGATGTAAATACCATAATGAAAGATATGGGAGATGCAATAATCGGGACAGGAATTGCAAAGGGAGAATCACGCTCCGTTATGGCTGCTTCTATGGCCATATCCAGTCCATTATTAGGTGATATTAGTATTAGTGGTGCTAAAGGTGTATTAATTAATTTCACCGGTGGACACGATATGAAACTGACGGAAGTAAATGAAGCAGCAAAAATAATCCAAGAAGAAGTCGGAAATGAAGCAGATATTATTTTCGGTTCTGTAATTGATCCAAGCATTAAAGATGAAATTCAAATAACAGTTATTGCTACAGGATTTAATAAAAATATTTATAAAGAAAAAAATATACTTTCGGTAAACTCAGGATACAACATGCAGGAAATTACAAAAACCAAAAATAATATTTATAATGATAACGAAGATACAAATGACTTAAAAATTATTGAACATTTTGATTCCACTACTGACTTTGATGGAAATACCATTATAGATGAAAATGATTTGGAAATCCCAACTTATTTAAGAATACACGCAAGAATGAAATAGATATATAAAATATTCTACTTGAAATAAAAAACTTCCGAAGCGTAATTACTTCGGAAGTTTTTTATTTCAAGACAAGGAAGCATGCTCTCTTGCTTTACATTTATTAAACTACTTGCGTGATATCATTCCAATTATTTTTTCTGCTTTTGTTACAATTTCTATTGCTTTTTCCCCTAACTGTTTTACAAATTTGTTGTTTTCATAAGTTCCACGAACCGCTTCAAAATCTGCATCTTTTTCCTCATCACTTCCATCAATTCCAAATCCAATTTTAGTAATAACATTAAACTCTTTTGTAGCATCCATTCCAACCATTTTATTCAATTTTAATGAGCTTTTTTTCCACTTTTGAATAATGTTTACTAAATCATCAGCTGTAATATTTTTTGGATCTATCTCAAGATATTTCTTTATTAATCCCAAAGTCCATAACCATTCTTCATCAGAATAATTGTTAAATATTTTTACAAATTCATTACTCAATTCATCAATATTTTGAATTTCATTATTTTTGATCTTTGTTTGTAATTTTTCACTTGATTCTTCTGAAATTAATAAACCAGACATATCAAACCAACTATTTAAATTTCCATCTTTATTGAATATTTTTTTCACTTCTTCAAAATTCTGTAAATTAACTTTATCCAATTTTTTCATCACGCTCTGTCCAATAAAAATATCTATCGCCAATTTATAATATTTTGCTGTAGTTTTCAAAAGTAATCTTGGAATTTTTACACCATTATAATTAACATGATTCTTTTTCTTATCGGTTTTTTCAACAAATTCTAAAAGTTTATTATGTCCATTTAGAACCTTCCCAATCGTATAAGGATTAAATAATTCAAAGTTTATCAAATCAAGTTTGTTTGAATCAGTTCTTTTATCTCTATTTGGCCACTTTTCGCTATCTCTCATTGTCCCAACACTTAATAAATTCATTGCGGGCGTTAGAATACTTTCCCCATCAACTTCATTAATATATGAGAATGGAAAACCAGTCGTGTCAAAATTTGCATAATGTTTTCCAATCACTGCTGTAAATGCTCCAACCCTGCTCGGCCACAACATATAGCTAAACGATCCTGTCTTTGCACCGCGTTCAACTATTCCTTGGTGCAAAGGTCCCAATTTATACATGTGGTTACTTTGATTTGTGCCACTTCCTGCATTAAAAAATGAGAACAAACCGGCGATCAATAGTGTAGATTTGTGATGTGTTACGGTATAAGGTCCGGCAAATATTGAACATGCCTCGCCGTGATATCCTTCACAATTTGCAAAAAATGCAGAATTCTCTGCTGAATATTGCTTACCTAACTTTACACTTTGACCAATAAAACACCCATCAATAATAACATTATCATCAATTTTAGAGCCGGAATTTATTATAAAATTCTTCGCTATTACTCCGTTTCCAATAATTACCGGTGCTTTTGTATTACTAACGATAGTTCCGTTAAACAATTCTGTAACATTAGAAATAATTGCACTGCTTCCAACTTTTACATTTGTAATTTTTTTCGTATTCAATATTTTACTATTTTTACCAATTGTTCCAATATTTGATTTCACATTTTCAACAAATTTATCAACCATCTTTTCAATTGAATTTATTAGCTCAGTATCATGACGATAAAGAACTAACATATAAGCAATCTGTGAAGTGAGCGTATTAAATATTTTCAACTCTCTACCGCCACCTTCATTTAATATCTCTAATTCATAACCATTACCAAAAGTTGACTCACCTTCAACAGATAATTGTCCAACATTTTCAATAATTGCTTGATCTCCAATTTTATAATTTGACAATAATTTTACATCAGAAATATAAACATTATTACCAATTTCACAATTAAAAATATCTGCGTTTCTAATACTTGAATGTTTTTCAATTTTTTCAGAATATTTTATATTCCCATTTAATTTCCCAATTCGAATATTCCCATGAAATCTAACATTACTTACATATTTAATATTAAATTCTTCATTTACTTGAATTTTAGACCAATCATCTGCAATACAATTTTGCATCTCCAATTTTTTGATCTCTTCTTGATTTAGATTCTTCATACTTCACCCTATTACTTTATTGTAGTATTTCAAACCTCAATTTTCAATTTAATTATATAAAAAAATGTCCAAAAATAATAATAATTTCCGGACATTTTAAATATTTTCAAAATATTTTATACTTCTGGAAAATTATCTAAAGATTCTTTTTCGATATCTTTGAAATATTTTACAGTTCCAACCATCAATTCCATTGTTGAATTATCATCACATACTATCATACTTTTAGGATGCAATTGTAATGCTGAAACAGTCCACATATGATTTATTCCGTTTTCAACAACATTTTTTAAAGCAGTTGCCTTATTATATCCACTTACCAAAATAACAACTTCTTCTGCATCCATTACAGTTCCAACTCCAACTGTCAAAGCTGTTCTTGGGACTTTATTATAATCATTATTAAAAAATCTGGCGTTTGCAATTTTTGTATCATGAGTTAGTGTCTTAATTCTTGTCCTTGATTTCAACGATGAACCAGGCTCATTAAATGCAACATGGCCATCAGGACCAATTCCTCCTAAAAACAAATTAATCCCACCAACTTTCTTTATTTTTTTTTCATATTCCTGACATTCTTTATCAAGATCTTTAGCATTACCATCTAAAATATTTATATTCTCTCTTGGAATATCGATATGACTAAAAAGATATTTATTCATAAAATAATGATAACTTTCAGGATGTGTTTCAGGAATATTTACATATTCATCCATATTAAAAGTTATTACATTTTTAAAAGATATTTTCCCTTGTTTATGTAATTCGACTAATTCATGATAAGTTCCGATTGGTGAAGATCCTGTTGGTAATCCCAAAATAAAAGGTTTTTCCGGTGTCGGATCAAAATCATTTATTCTTTTTGCAATGTAATGTGCTGCCCAATTACTTAATGACAGATAATTTTCATGAATAAGAATTCTCATTTTATCTCCTTTTTATCAATTATTTTACAACATTATTTTTGTATCAGCAACAAAGCAACCTTTGCCTTCATTTCTCACGATTAACGGATTGATATCCAATTCCTTAATTTGTGGACAATCAATTGCCAATTGTGATAATCGCTGAATTGTTTCTTTTAATGATTTAATATCGCGTTTTTCACTTCCTCTTGCACCCATTAAAATTGGATAGGAACGAATGGACTGAATCATATCATCAACTTCTTTTACAGATATTGGTGCAACTTTAAAATCTACATCTTTAAATATTTCTACAAATATTCCACCAAGACCAAACATGATTACCGAACCAAATGAATTATCTTTTTTTAGTCCTAATATCACTTCTTGACCTTCTCCTACCATTTTTTGAACGAATACGCCTTTTATCACTGCTTCAGGCATTACTTTTTTCACATTCTTCAAAATTTGTTCATAGGCATTTTCTGTTTCATTACGATTCTTAATGTTCAGAATAACTCCGCCAGTATCGAATTTATGAATAATATCCGAAGAGATGATCTTCATAACAACCGGATATTTAATATTGTCGGCAATTTTGCCTGCTTCCTCTTTTGAATTGGCTAACCCATTTGGAAGTACAGGAAAATTATATGCTTCCAATACTTTTACAGCTTCTTCTTCAGGTAAATATGTTTTATTTTTAGCAATCGCTTCATTTAAAATCTTTGTTGCTTTTTCTTTATCAACATCGGAAAATTGCTTGATCTCGAATTCTGATATTTCTTTTAATCGTTCATTAAATTTGAAAGTTGCTGCCATTGATTTAACCATATTTTCTGGAAGAACATAATGAGGAATATTGTTTCTCTGTAAAATATCTATTCCAGCAGCAACATCAGTATCACCCATAAAAGAAGTATAAATTGGCTTATCAGATTGACCAACGACTTTAACAATATCTTTAGCAATTGCTTCAATGTCTGTCATGGATTGCGGAGTAAGTATTACATTTATTCCATCTATATTCTTATCTTTTATCGCAGCACTAATCGCAATATTATATCTATCAGCTCTTGCATCTCCAATAACATCAACAGGATTTTTTATATTTGCAGCTGCCGGTAAACTCTTTTTTAGAATTTTTGTAGTACCTTCTTCAAACTTACCCAAAGATAACCCACTGTTTATTGCCCTATCAGTAGCAAGTACACCAGGACCGCCAGCATTAGTTATTATAGCAATATTTTTACTTTTAGGTAATGGTTGATAAGCAAATGCCTTTGCATAATCAAACATTTCTTCTAAATTATTACACCTGATAATTCCAGCTTGTTTGAATGCAGCGTCAATAATTTCATCACTACCTGCTAATGAACCAGTATGAGAAGCTGCTGCAGATGCGCCTTCAGCTGTTCTTCCTGATTTGATTGCTAATATTGGTTTTCCAGTTTCAGCAATAACTTTTTTTGCTACTTCCATTAATGCTTTTCCGTTAGTTACTTCTTCCAAATACATCAAGATAACTTTTGTTTTGGGATCATCTTTTAAATAGTAAAGTAAATCAATTTCATCTACATCTGCTTTATTACCAAAACTTATAAATTTAGAAAACCCAATATGTCTCGCATCGGCATAATCAAGAACTGCAGTACACAAAGCACCACTTTGAGAAATAAATGCAATATTCCCTTCTTTTGGCATTGCTCTTGCAAAAGATGCGTTCAGGTGACATTTTGGATCGGTATTAATTATTCCGAGACAATTCGGACCAATAAATGATATTCCATATTTATCAGCAATCTCTTTTATTTTTTTCTCTTTTTCTAGACCTTTAGCACCAACTTCTTTAAATCCGGCAGAAATGATAACCATTGATTTTATACCTTTTTTTCCAATCTGCTCCATCGCTAAATGTGCAACAGAACTTGGAAATACCAATATTGCCATATCAACATCATCTTCAATATCAACTACATATTTATATGATTTTATACTTGAAACATTTTTCTCACTTGGACTGACCGGATAGAGTATTCCTTTAAACCTATCATGTAAAATATTTTCAAAGATATCGTATGGAACAGAACCTATTACATTATTTGTTCCTACAACAGCAATAGATTTAGGATATAATATATCGTTAATTTCTTCATAAGTTTTTCTTTTTTTATTAGACATCGTTTTCCATTATTTATTAACTATTTTACCAATAAATTCTACTGCATCTTTTACATTTTGAATCTCTAAAGCATCATCTTCATCCATTTCAATGTCAAATTCTTCCTCAAAACCGGCTATTAATTGCAAACTTTGCATTGAATCCGCACCAAGATCAAAAATAAAATTAGCATCGGATGCTATCTCATTTTCTTCTTTTTTTAAAACTTTAGCAATTGTCTTCTTTACTTTTGCTTCTACTTTCTCCTTTTCCATCATTTTGCCCCTTTATTTTTTATTTACTATTATAACAAACTAAGTTGAAATTTAAAAATATTTTACAGATAATACAAAGATTTAATTTATTTTTTTGCAACAAAAATTAAGTTAAATGTGAAATGTAAGATGTTAAAACAGAAAAAAAATATACAATCCAGAATCAATTTATAATATAAAATCTAAAATTTATAATTCCTCGAAGTCTTGGCGATAGCTTTCTCTTAATTCTAATTAATAAATATCTTGTGAAATTTAAAAAATATTTATTATATTTTAATAGTGATATATTAAAAGAAAAAATAATTATAAAGGAGTAAAAATGTCCGGACATTCTAAATGGGCAAATATCAAACATAAAAAGGCAGCGACTGATGCTAAAAGAGGTAAGGTATTTACAAAAATCTTAAAAGAAATAACTGTTGCAGCTCATACCGGTGGCAGTGATCAAGATGCTAATCCTCGACTTAGAACAGCTATCGATAATGCGAAATCAAATAATATTCCACTTGATACGGTAAACAGGGCAATAAAGAAAGGAACCGGCGAATTAGAAGGTGTACATTATGATGAATATACTTATGAGGGTTATGGGCCAAATGGAGTTGCCTTAATATTGGAAATAATGACAGATAATAAACAGAGAACCGTATCTGAAATTAGACATCTTTTAACTAAATTCGGCGGTAACTTAGGAGAATCCGGCTCGGTTGCTTGGAACTTT
>Ga0208905_1000304_pt1 | contig 24968 bp, 16 predicted proteins | sample AntAceMetag02UKS_FD_184776 | JGI IMG/M metagenome (GOLD analysis project Ga0208905, IMG submission 184776) | Saline lake microbial communities from Ace Lake, Antarctica - Antarctic Ace Lake Metagenome 02UKS (SPAdes) (version 2) | ecosystem: Environmental > Aquatic > Non-marine Saline and... | reverse complement strand
ATACTTGGACGAGTTTTGTTATCGATTTAATCGGAGGCGCCGTGAGGCGGAACTATTTGATCGATTGTTGCTTGCTTGTGCGACTGCGCCTCCTCTAACTTATGATGAGCTAACCCGATAGTCATATTGACTAATAGCATCTTAATAGCCAAAGATCAAGACATTATAACTTGTCGATATAAATTCTCATCCTTCTTATTTCTGGCACTTTAGATATCTCTCAACTATGCCATCCTCGTCCACAGCATATCTTTTTAGAGATGGATATTTTACACAAGGCTGGGCAGAAAAAAAACAAAAAGTTGAACAAACTTTTTTCTTCGGATTTCATAGAGAGCGGCTCGTCTTCCTATCCGCACTTGTCAAGGTTTGCCCATGAGCCCTTACCTCCTGGTAAATCCGGTCCACCCGCCGAGATAGCTTTTTATCTTCCTTCATCTTCTTTTGGATCCGCTTATGAGTATGCGCTATGCTGTCTCCCCCAACTCCTCCCAGCTCATCCCCTAACTGCATAAGACTCTTTTTCCAAAAATTTAATCTATAGCTCAGTTCAATCAATACCTGCCGGGCTTCCTTCTTCTTCGAATGGGCCCTCAGTATTATCTTCGGATAGGTTCCGTATTCTTTCGCCACCGCGGCGGCAATCTCTTCCGCCGGTACGGATCTCTTTAATTCTTTCAGGCCGGGGTGATCCTTCTCCTTTAATGACTTGATCTCCAGAATCTGCTCCTTCACCCAGACAACAAAACTATCGCTCCCCAGAATCGCACCCGCTTTTACTTCTTCCAGCGGATTGGCTAACTTCTTTGAGAGACCCCGCAATACAAAATCCCGATACCGGAGCCTCCCCTTCTTATAATCCCCACCCATGTACGCCAGTACTACATTATGGCGGAGAAAATCGTCCCGGCTCTGTATCTTCAAATACCCCGGCAAGCTGCTCCATCTATAGTCCCTGAGGATCTTGCTCTTTTCTTCGATGGGAGTATCACTATATTTTTTAAAACGGACGGGATTGAGATGAATATAGCGGCTCAGTTCCAATAGATATTCATCCGCTTCCACCAGGATGGCCTTATAACGTCCCTGGTAGAGATGCCCGCTCCGGTGATGACGGAGATTGTAGTAGGTAATATAGGCCGTATTGAAGCGGTGCATAAACCGGCCCAGGTTTGCCTCCGGAGTCCTCAGCAAAAAATGGAAGTGATTATCTAATAGGGCATAGCAATGCACTTCCACATTAAAGGATTCGACGCTCTCCTTTAAGGCCTTAAGGAACCTTAACCGATCCTTGTCGTCCCCGAAGATATTTAATCTCTGGTTCCCCCGGCATGTGACATGATACCATGCCCCCGGATATTCAATTCTTAATGGCCTTGACATGGCATAAAAGTACCAAAGTTGTGCTTAACTGTCAAGAATCGAGGCTTGACCCTGAGCCCTTTTTGAGGCTTGACCCTGAGCCCTTTTTCTTCATGCTGTTCTGGATCCGCTGATGAGTATGCGTTACGCCGCCAGCGATTATCCCTCCCAACTCTTCTCTCAACTTCCGAAGACTCTCTTGTGACCCTGTTTTTTTCTGGGCCTTTTTCTTTTAAGTGGACGCTGACAATTTAAAAATTAGCCATATATTCTATCGGCGATATTCTACAATGTTGCTCCAGATATCCCGGCAGGGTAAATAAACGCGGATTCCGGCGAAAGTTAAAAACTCTATATAAGTGATAATTATTCCGATGTTGATCGGAAAATCGCAACTCATTAGCCGACACAAAAAATGGGGTCTCTTCCCCATATCTTGTAGTCTTGGCTTCAATAAATCGGTCATTTCCGTTTGCGTCGTAGGAATGAATATCGTAACCCACCCAATCTCCTTCCTCTACCGATATATGTTGAATCCGGTCGGCTAGATATTCCTTGCCTATCGAAATTAATCGGGCATGCTCGAAATTGAGGATAAACCGTTCTCCAGCGTTTCCAAGTGAGTGATTTGCCGCTTCACGTTCCAAATAATTTATAGATCGGTGGATATATGAGGCTCTGGGCTCAGCACTAAGGCCAATACGTTTACTTCTGGGTGTAGGTGGGGGGACTAACGCATCTAGAATCTCTTCTACAGTGGGGATATCTGCGATAGATTCTACATCGTTTGATATTAGCTCTCTTATTTCTGGGCGTCTTGTTAGATATTGTATTATCTCTTCCAGCAGTGCGTGTTGATAATTCTTTAATGGCTTATAACCGGGAATATATGGCATCCCCAAATCCAGTAATGCGGCACTAATGTTTTCGTGCTTATATTCGATAGATCCAGAAGATCGACTATTAAGGATTTGGGCTAGCTGCCGATTATGTTCCGCCTTATTGTATGATTCACCCCTGAGTTCTATCTCAAGCATGTCAAAGTAATCTGTGACGATGGCGGAAACTTCATTGTCTGACCAATCTCGCGGCATTGTTTATTGGTTTTGTTCTGGTTTAACAATCTTGTTATTCGGGGCTTTTTCTGAATTAGCGTCCTCATTCACTTTAAAAATATTGTTTATCGCCCAATCATTTCTATCTTTGAGCTGATGTCCCCAGAATCGTAATATCTTCCATCCCTATCTTCACAAAAACGCGGTATTTCATTTATCACGAAGTCGATTCAAAATTCCGGGGACACCATACTCATTTCTTCTGTCACCGAGATTTAAGTCCTCGTTTACCAGGGGATAAGACTCTTTCAAGGCGGTGTTCCAGAGTATTTATAAATATTTCGCCGGAATTAAGTATGATATCTCCGGAATTTATTACGGCGTATTCTTTACTGAATTATCAAGTCTTTTAAATAAATGCGATAATAAACTGAGTAAGTCTAAACAGTCTTTTTCAGAAAACAAATCGGATGTCTTCAATTCTGTTACTTCCTCGTGTGCTAATGTGTTGCGCCCTCCTGCAACAATACCTTGAGACAAATGTTGCTGACCACTTTGAATATTCTTCTTAGTGTCCGCAGAGAATTCGCTACCGTCTTGTTTTTGATAATTTCCAATAACATTCAAGATACCTGGTGCATCATTAAATACTGCTCCCATTAAACTAAAATCGGGAGTTACGGCACTTTCAGACTTGTCCTTAACTGAACTAGCATATTTTTTCATTGCCTCAATAAAAGCAGTATAATAATCTTGATTGATATAATAATCTTTTGACTTTTCTTGAACAATCCGATGTAGATGTCGCCAATGCAGAAGAGGGTATTCAGGTACAATTTCATGCAAAGCTTTTATAACGAATGTGAAATGCTCAAGGGCATCTTCACCCCCTAACGCATCAATTATTTTGGTTGTGTTATTTTTTACATCATCAGGCATTGTATCTGTCCATAATTTAGTATCAATCCCTGTTTTCTCTTTTAAATCTTCATCTTTCTTCTCTTTCCTTTTCTTTCTCCAATCAATATTAACTTGTGATACAATGTCCGACAGATATATTCTGAGCTTTACCATCTCAGGATGTTCCCAATCTATAGATTGACGATTCGTAGAAATAACATCTTCGTCCAAAAGATCAATATAATCTACACTGATCCACCCGGTAAGATATTGATAAAAATGACTTGAAGTACTGCTCGCAAAAAATTCAGGGGCATTAACAAGTTTCCCTCTTGAAAAAAGCGTTATGCCTCTTAGTCCTGAAGATGGCGGAATTGGCTTTTCAGATGTAAGCAACTCACCGTCGGTTATCCCAAAATATTCTGACTTCTCATATTCAAAAAGTTTATTATTAATTTCCCAATTAAACTCTATCGCAAGCGTTGTATATTTTCTCTTATTATCAATTGATATTCTGATGCCATCTGGTGATTTGATAACGACATTAAATGTATCATCAAAAATAAATATTCTAGATAGACTGTCTGCTAAGCCTGAAACATCAAATCTGGTTTGCCTCTTCAAGCTGGTTAGTGTAATTGTAGTTCCATCCTTATCTATAGTCTCTTCATTAATCTTCGTAGCCTTAGGATGATAAGCACCTTTTGCTTGCATTAAATCATCCCAGTCCAATACAAATTCATTCAGTTTATTATTCTGCTTTGTTAATACTGTAATAGTTCTAGCCATGCCGAATAGCGCAAGCTTCCCGAGTCCTTTTTTGCCGGTAGGAAGTCTTTTGAATTTTTTTGACGGCACATCACCATCATCAGATCTTCTGTTTCGACCAATGACCAAGAATTTGTTTATAATGTCATCATATGACAATCCAATTCCATCATCTTCAATTATTATTTCCGTTGGTTTCCCATCTTCTTCGATTAAGGAAATCGTTACATTTTCTGCATCAGCATCATAAGAATTAGAAATTATTTCAGCCAAAGCAGGAGGCAGAGTGGAATACATACGCAATCCCAAGTGATTTATTGTTTGAGGATCAAACCTCATTTCTAATGGGTAATCAGTCATATATATCTCCTAGTACTGGGGTAAAATATTATCTTTTGCATCTATTTGACATATCAAGCGGCTGACCATTCATTATTGATGGACCAATAAATAGTCATGGAGCATTAAGGAATTGGGATCTTTTAGGTTAATATTAGCCTGTAAATAATATTACGCCTGTAAGAAATTTGATAATTTATTAATAAGCTCCTTTTTGTACTTTATTTTAATTTCACATTGCCAAATCACTAAATATTTCCAATTGATATTTCTAAGTTTGTGATAATTAGTCTTATCCCTCTTGATATTACCTTCAATTTTGTCTTTCCAAAAAGTATAATTGGTATGAGGCAGTGTTGAACGTTTACAGCCTTTATGCCCATGCCAAAAACAACCGTGGACAAATATTACTTTTCGATATTTTGGGAAAACAAGATCCGGACAACCTGGGAGATCTTTTCGATGAAGTCTGAATCTATACCCCATGGAGTGAACTAATGATCGAATATACTTCTCTGGTTTCGAATCCTTAGACTTAATATGACGCATTATTTGAGAACGTTTCTCTACCGAAAATATATCAGTCATTATATCAATAATAATTCTAACTATTCGATGTTTCCCAATGGGCTGTAATCTAGTATCTTCTGAGGCACATAGTACAATAGTCTCAATAAATTTCGAATAATTACCATATGTTACTGACCACTTGTCATTTTTAACATCAATTTAATTTTATTGCTTCTCGTATCATCACGGATTGATGCTTTATAAGTTCCGGCGGCAAAGCGTTTCCGATCATCAGAGCGATTTTGATCTTGCTGGGACAGGGGAACTTGTATTTGGGAGGGAACCCTTGAAGAAGAGCCGCTTCTCTCATAGTAATTGCACGATCTTCTTCGGGATGAAGGAATCGTCCCTTAGAGGGATTGAAACATCCACTTGTTAGTGTTGGTGCGGGCTTATCCCAGGCCATACGTCCGTAAACATCCTTGAAACCGTTGCATTTCTTATGGCATTCAAGTTGATATTCTTCAGGAAGGGCGGTTCTACTACCACCGTCTTTCGGGATTTTTTTGATCAGTTTAAGTATTTTCTCTGAATGTCTCTCGGGGATATCATGGACCGGATCACCGCTTTCTCCGGCTTTAGGCAAATCGCCTATTGCATCACGCACTGTCTTTTTTTCTAAAGAGGCTTGTCCGAAAGGAATTTTAAATCCTCGGCCAGCAAGGTATATCAACCTTCGCCGGCGTTGAGGAACACCATAATCCTCTGCATTTAAAATGCGATGGTCACCGATATATCCTAATTTTTTCAAGCTCCGACAAAATGAAGCAAATCTTCTATCTTCAGCCAAGCCGGGAACATTTTCCAACATAACTGCCTTCGGCGATAATTTCTCAACAAATTCCTGAAAGACGTGGACAAGATCGTTCCTCGGATCATTTATGCATCGGGATCCATTCAAAGTCCTCATAGTTGAGAATCCTTGGCAGGGTGGGCAACCGGCAAGGAGATCGAGGTCACCTTTTTTTAAGCAGAGCCGTCTTGTAAATGTATGAATACTAAGGGATTGTATATCCTCCTGCCAAAAGTAAGCTTCCGGATGATTCGCTTTGTAGGTCTCGGCTACACGAGGATCATTGTCTATAGCAGCAATAACTTTAAATCCGGCTTGTTTTAAACCCTCGGAGGTACCTCCACATCCACAAAATAAATCAACCGCTGTTAATTTTCGACTTTTATTCATTAAACCCGCTAAGTTTCTATAAGATATTTTTTCGATAATTCAAAAATGATCCCTATGCTAGTTCAATGAAAACACAAGCTGATCAACTCTTCTTTATATATTTCAAAGTCTGTTCCGCATCTAATTCCACAGTAGTAGTTCCGTTCCTCACAAAAAATTTGCTGCTGTTACCCTTTTTTGCAAAAACATGTGAAGTGGCATGTTCAACCGTTATCAAGCAAATATCTTTATCGTTTATAGTTAAGAATTCCGTATTGAACAAGGCAGTATTATGTGACCCGACGGCGGAGGCAACCGCGGAACATAAAGTTTGTAAGAATCCATCTCTATTTTGTCTCTTACCCAGCGTTTTGAAATCATTTTCCAGGCCATATATTTCCCCATCATCATGGACCCCGATAAATAATTTCCCTCCCGTTGTATTCATAAATCCGCTGATCGCTTTAATCACTTCCCATTGTAGTTGCTTGGCGACACAATTTTCTTTAACACTCCATCTCAAGGAAGATTTAAATTCAACGGTGGCGGTCTCGCCCCCGGAAATAATCTCCATAGCTTTGGTAACAGCCGACGGCGTTTTTTTGTCGGAGACTTCCGCTGGAGGATCTATTGTTCCTGATAATTTCTTTCGTACCGGGTTTTGAGTAGCATCCGAACTTTTCGACTCAGGACACCAAACAATAATTTCTTTTCCGTGGGAATCTACGTAAGAAAGATTTATGTCTGCAAATTCGTCATCATGTTTTCTTTTATTCAACTGTTCCTTAATGCGCCTTCTTCCTTCCAACGCGTAAGCCATATATTCTTCCAATTCTTCACGCGACGGTTCGCAACCGGGATGAAGGAGCTTTAATAGAGCTGCTACGGTTTTTTTTACGGCGATTTCATCGCGCCCCTGAATCGTCGATCCGAGACGACAATTATTATTAACATAATCATATCTGGAACCCTTTGAAAGTACATGGAATGCTTCCGCCAGATAGTCAGTAATAAATCCATATTTGTCGGTCAGAAATGTACTGCTGTTTTTCGGCATTTCCCATCCCGGTAAATAAGTAAAAAAACGATCGATAACGGCCAAATCAAATGCTTTCGGCAACGGTATGAATAGATCAAATCGATCCGAATCAACTAATTGCTTGATTGAATAGTCGATATTTCCGACAAAGGCCAGACTCGCATTTGCAATTACTTCAACTCCCCGGGAAAACCGGCCGCTGGCCATGTAGGTTTTCATTATATCCACGGTCTCTTTATCTTTTACTTGTACACGAGCCACCTCATCGAACGCCACAATATCCCAAAACCCGACCAGACCGACTTTGCGCCGTGCATTATTGTAGAAAAGAGTAGGGGTGCTGGCCTGGCTTACCAAAGTGGCATATGGGGAGAATTCACTGAATGCATATGATTTCCCTGTACCTCGTGGACCCAGTTCGATGAAATTATAATTGGCCTCAACAAAAGGAATCAGCCGCGCAAGAAAATGGAATTTTAATCTAAGGTCTAACTTATCCGGCTCCAGACCTATAGATCGTATAATAACATCAATCCATTCATCCCGGGAAAAAGACTGCCGGCCTGCACAGAATTCGTCTACATCAAACCGTGATAATTGAATCGGACGCAGCTTTTCAATGTAAAAAGCATAATCATCTTCATCTATATCATTATGGCATACGGTTACTTCCGCCCAGACGCCCCCCTCCAATAGTCGGTCGTTGTTTCTATAGAATTTTTCGGGAACGGCGATTCTTCGAGAACCGAAATTATCCATCTCCGCCCAATGTCTCTTTTCCTTTTCATTATAGGTTACATGGACTTTATCGATAAACTTGTGTTTCCCTTTTTGCTGGACGGTTGATTGTGCTTTATTGGCTTCATCCGGTCGTACATAATTATTTTCAAGTGTTTCAAAGACGGCCTGGATCCCGGCTTCGATTTCATCAGAGTCATCGCTGGCACAATATTTAGACAACAGAAATTCGAGAACAAATGAGGGGACGTTTGTACCTTTTTTGATCCGATGCAAAAGATCTTTTCTCACCACTTTCCCCGAATAGACTTCATTCAATTTCTTATCCAATTCGTTCATAGCATTAATCCATGTAATTGGTTTTTAATTTTATTGTGTCGTAATTCACTAGCGTCATGGGATCAACCGCCCGCACTTCAAAAGTTCCTTGAAAATCTTCATCCATCTTGAGAGGAATTTTCAAGGCTGTCCCCGGTTTGATACAGATCAATCCCGTGGATGGATTCATTTGAGAGCATGACACCGCTTGCCCGACAAGTTCTTTTCCGGAGTAAGCTTCAAGACTAAATTCTATCTCTTCTTCAAACATATCCGACTTAAACAACGAAATTTCAATCATGGGACGACGTGTGGTTATCTTCTCAGTTGTACCTCCCTTATATGAGAGACTGATTTCCGGCAGCGGCGGTAATTCATCGCCCGCCTTCTCAGCAAAATCTATTGTTAATACGGGAAGAATACATTCTTGAAGGGAAAGCCCCCCATGAAAATAGGGATTCCCTCTTGCAAAGGTACCGAGGCTTTTTGGAACGGCATAATCTTCAAAATCTCCGGGAATGCCGACTTCATTCTTGTCGAACACGAGCACGCCATGACCTCCCCCTCCTTTTCCCAACAGGCAACGATCTTTAACAACAATCCAATCCCCGGACGGTTTCGTGACGACATCCCCGATTGCCCGCTCATCGAGCAGAATAAAACCGTGATCGGTCGCCATCACCGCTCGATCAAATCCCAGCTTCCGGAGTTTACCTATACCTGCAATGAGTTTCTGCATTATTCTCGGTAACATACGTCGGGCTTCGAGCGCGCTCATCTCGCCCATTTGGTCTATATCCGTCGTTTTTATCAGAAGTAATTGTAATGTTGCCGGGAAGTTCAATTTCTTTTTCGTAACCAAATCATCCAAATCACACATTCGGCACCTGTCGCCATAGATGGAGGCTGTATATTTGATTCTATCTTTAGGCACCATTACTTTCGTATCATTTATATAAGGAACAAGTTTACCTTTTTCATTAACAAGCCTCAAATTCCCGGCGGATTTAGGCATCAATGCCGCCATTCCAACAGATGTTATTGTAGGCAACTGTGCACAGACCGGGGCTATTTCAGTAGAAAATTCACCGGCAAGCTCGTTCTCAAGATCAACCGCCAATTCATATCTCAAAGCATCAACCATAATAAACGCCGTCTTCTTGCGATCTTCAAGCCAAGGAGCAATAAATTTAGTAAAAACATCTGTATTGTGTGGTAAACCACTTGCTGGCCAGCCCTCTTTCCGGACCGCGTCGATAAAGACAGCTTGGAGGGACTCAGCAGATTTTAAATAGGCTTTACGGGCCCCCTCGACCAGGGGTGCCGTATCTTCTAAATCTCCGTAGGCATCGGTAACGGCTTGCTCAAATCCGCGATGGATTGCATCCAACTGCCGGAATCTATTGCAATAGAAATCAATAACAGAGGATAGGTCCAGCTTTAATTTGTTCAATTCAGAATTTAAATCTTCCGCTGTTTTTAAGAGTTGAAGGGACCGTTCGGCGACGGTCCATAACTGCTTTCTTTCTCCAATATGTCGGACCCAGATGGATTTACTTCGCTGTCCAGCGACCTCATCGGCATGCGCATAGTCTCCCTCCAATACCGACTCGGTAAAAACCTTTAAATAAACACACTCTTCGAAAGCAAAAGTATCTCTTTCCCCAAGATCGATAATATCTCCTATCCGTTCTCGTACATGCAGTTCTCGGTCGACGGTTCCTGCGGCTTCCATATAGTTAAACTGATGTTTCTCCGAAGTACGAAGGATATCGCAAACACTATAGATAATACTCTTACATGTTGATTCCGCACGGGGCACACATTTCAGCGATTCCGGCACTTCAACCGGCAGATCGAAAACAAACTCGCTGAAAAGCACATATCTACGAACCTCGGATATAATAGGATCCAATTTCTTGCTTTTCGTCTTAATAGTTAATCCGAGGACCGTATTGCAGAACTCCTTGAATTCAGCCGACCAGGTCTCGTCGTTTTCCAAAGCTTCTTTCTGAGCATTCGAGGGTGAAAGCATCGCCGTAAGAATCTCAACAGCGGATTCGGCTTTCAACAATGTTTTAAGTTTCGGCCAATTGGAACCACCCGCCGTCAGATTATTTATTGTTTCAAAATTCGGCGCACCGGCTTTGAACAATGCATCTATCTTATCCACATGCTCGGGAGATGATTGTCTGCACAATGCATGATATGATTCACCGTCTCCTTCCGGGAAAAAACCACCGCCCAGTGCAAATATTTGATACGGGTCTGCTTGTCGTTCACTATCGGTTTTCGGCCTTTTAATCGGCAGATATACTATCAACCGGTTCTTATCATTCTCCAGTAATGAGCGATATATATCAATCGCCTCTTCACGGCCTAATATCGTCGATTTTGATCCGTCGACGACCGAGATTTCGTCCGACGCCATTCGCAAAACAATATCCACATATCGTCTTTCGGGATCATAAACGATTAATGATTTTACACCGTCTAACCGCCGACATATGTATTCTTCGATAAACTTTTTTATCGTCATATTAAATCTCGAGTTCCTGTTGTTCATCCTTTTTTCGTTTCTTCTTCTTTTTGTGCTTGTAACCTTCGGGTTCAATATATAGTTCTTCAAGGTCGTGGGCGATAGCGATCGATTTGTCCGTTTTGCATTTATCACGCACTCTATCGGGCCAAATATTATAGGCCATATGCGCCCAATCGTGATCGCCCTCTTCCAATTTCTCCCAGCACTCCTTGCATTTCTTTTGCCATTTCTTAAGCCGAAACAGCCTCCAGAGCGGCGCGGCGTTGATTATCACACCGTCATTCAAATCGGGTTTATACGACAGCTTTGCGATTCTCAGCAGTTCATTATTAAAATCTTTCAGTTCATTACGAAAATCCATAAGTTGTTCCAATTTGTCCCGATCCTTCGATTCTCCTCCTTTGGACAATTCTTTCTGTAAATGTTCGATATCTCCGGTCACTTCATGAATTTTCGGTTCCACTAAATCATTCACACTTTTGAAAAGAATCTGGTCGTCGAGTTGGTGATAATAAATCCAGAGAGTATATGACCCCGATTCGGTTGAAAGCGGCCAATAGATCGGGGCATAACGCCGGCTTTTACTGTATCGCTTCAGATGATCGGCAAAGAACTTGTTGGGATTACCGAAGTAGTCGCGAAGGGATTTGACTTTTAGGATCTCGCAGGCTTCCTGTTCGATCGAATCTGCCCGATCACCCCAAATTACGGTCAATACCTCGCGCACACGCCGGACTATGTCTTCTTGATGATCGGGATCATCCACTAGAATGCCGTCCCAAGAGACACGAAGAGGATATTCCTTATTGGTGATGGTCGGGTTCTTGACCGTGCCTTTAGATGGTAATGTGTTCGAATCCGGTCGTGCGCGAAGCCATTCCTCGCTGACGATACGTCCGGTTCCAGCAGACAATCCGTCCGGACCTACCAACATTCCGGGCTGGCAGACAGGGAGAGAATCAAATAGATTTGGCAGCTTAGGGGCCAACGATGCTGTCAACGCGATACGGATTTCCCAGCGGCCAAGCGCAACCCCAACGAACCACTGGAGCATACAGAAAATAATAGCATTACGTTCGGCCGTCTTTTTACGGCCATTGTCGTATAATTTTAATAACTTCTTGGCAGACGATTCACCGAAGTTGCTGATGGCGTGTATTGCATCTTCGTCAAGGTTATAGTCGCGTGTGCTGAGGTTATCGATTAATTGTGCTCTTTCACAAACGTTCACAATAAACTTTTTCCTAATACTCATCCAAGCATCATGGGATTCCTTTAATGATTGACGGTGCATTTCAACTAATGCTGGCATTAAAAAGTAGTGTGAGTTCTCATCATATAGAGCTAATAACCGCAAGTCGGATGCATTATCTATGAATAACTCTCCAATTCTAACTGAAATCGGCCAAGGAACAGGAATTGAAGCCAGTAGACCTATATCATATGACCTTGCGGCTAGATCAGCAGCTGCTAATCGAAGCCCTAAAAAAAATCTAAATGTTGCAGAAGAGCATATTCCCCCTATAATGCTGGTGGATTCTTTATGAGTACAGATTATAGCGAGACCTTTAGCGGAGAAATAGCAATCAGCTGGTAGAATTCGAGGAGCAAACCATGACGTCGTTCGGTGAGTATACGTAAGACCGGGTTCGTGATAGTCGGACTCGGGGTGTAACAACCAATCGGATTTACCTTCAAGATATGGATACTGTACTTGCCAAAACTCTTTTAGTTCATAAGCATTACCATCAATTTTAACTACAAGATCAATCTCCGCATAGAACGGATGTGCCTCTCCGCCTTTAGGAAAATGCTCCCAAGTCTTTCCGGGTCCAATTCTATCTTCATCAACTTCCCACCATGCGCGCGTGAAGCGGAAATTTCGTTTAGTAGAAAGACCATGTTCTGGTATTGCTTGAATATTCTTCATCGACTTCATTTCAACAAACTTGCGAGTAATTGAGCGAGGAGCCCAGTAGGCTAAAGGAGCGCTTGGAATGTTCTGAAAGTCATTGGGATGAGCAACAAACGTGTCTATTCCCAATCGAGGATTTTTTATTGCCCTACTTAGAAATGATCCCTTGTTCTCGACACCTATAGCTCGTATGAAGCAACTCGGGGCATGCGTGCGAGTACGACTTATGCAATATGCTGCCGTTTCAACCATTGCATCCAGAACGCCTGCGCCAAGGTCTGCAAGTATTTCCAACTCAGATTCACCTTCATAGATGATAGAATCACGCCATTGGGACATACTGGGCGCAAATAATGATGTTCTGTTTGTAATGGCGCCAACACGACCATTCAAATTGAGTTGAGAAACTGCCCGGTCGATAAATGCAGCCAGTATTTCGGGACTCTTACCGATTGCATCTGTATAGTGTTTGCGGAAATCGGCTTGGAATCCTTCACTTGGTACACCGAACGGCGGATTCATCAATATAACGTCATAGCGTTTCCTACACAGGTCAATGAAGGCAAAACCTCGGGCGGAGTCTTCGGCGAACAAACGGCGACGGGTTGATAGACCGCTCTCTACCTGCTCCGCGTATTCCTTTAAGGCATCTAGAATGCGGTCTTCAGCCTGTTCCCAGAATCTTTCGTCGGTTACCCCCGAAATGTCAAAGTGTAGCTGGTCCGGCTCTGGCTTTTTGAATTTTGGAAAGAGTACCGCTTGCTCTGGCTTCGAACCTTTCAACCATTGTTTCTTCGCCTCGGCGACGGCGTCCTTGATTTCTTCCTCGATCTTGAGCAACGATCCCGCCTCGCCTGCGAGCTTCATCTTATCGAACACCACATCGACGAGTTGGCCGAACACCCGAGGCTTGAGGCTATCGGTAAACTCATCTTTCATGTTCGCTTCGCCGGGCATGGGCTCAGCGGTTACAATGTTGGACTTGACTATATGTGGCCGAGCGACGGCATTGATATCGAGATTCTTCCAAGCCTTTTGCGCCCGTAACCAGAGAGCCAACGTAGCTATTTGTGCACACCGCGGGTCGATATCTATGCCGTGGAGATTGTGCTCGATGATTAGCTTGGGGACTACCCGGCGCAGGTCGTCTATATTATCAAACTCATCACGCAGGGTTCGTCCTGCTATTTCAGACTTTGGGTTTTCTTGGTCCTTCCATGCTTCTTCGTAGATATTCTTCAGTAGATCGAAAGCATAAAGCAGGAAGTGACCTGATCCACAGGCTGGGTCAAGCACGTGCAGATCACGCGGGTCTTTCTTAGGCCGATGTTCAATATAGACCGGCTTCTTGAGCAACTCATCCTGTGAAAGGTCGCTTTCTTTATCTTCTGAGATTGGGGCATTCTCACCGGGTTCAAGAAAGACCTCGATCTGCCGCCGCACCAGATAACGACATTTTTCTTTAAGCACAGTGTCGCCTTTGCACATCTCATACCAAATACGGCCGAGTGTATTGTCGGTGAGGAACTCCACCACATAACGAGGGGTAAAAAACTGATTACGGACGGCCAATTCCCGGCTGTTGCGTGGAGCTGCCGATGCTTTCCGCATTGCCTGTCGTTCTTCTTTCGAATTGAAATATTGATAGATCCACCCGATGGCTTCATCTTTCGCCCAGATATGAGCAAGCTCTTTTCGATTCAGAATCCCCAACAAATCAAGAAGTGCTGGCTCACGAGGAAAAAGGAGACCCAATGGGGAATAGCGATCAAAAAGAATTCCGAGATCAACTGCAATCTCATCGAACAAACAGAACAGGTAGGTCTTATATCGATCGTATTGCTCACCGAGGCCGGAACCTGCAGTCTGAAGATAGACTTGAAATCCCTTGGAATGGATTCCTCCCCTAATACTCTCTTGTATGATCCCTCTTTCTTCACACATACGGAGTGCTGTAAACCGGTTGAGTATGGTAAAAGCCTGCTCACGAATCATACGGTCGAGCGCCGCCGGGAGAGGATTTTTTTGCTCTTCAAGACCCGCCGCAAGATATTGGACCCGTTCGCGTAAAAGCCTGGCAACAGCTATCTGCTCGTCATCAAGATGGGTCATCCTTCCTATCTCGATGATCGTGCCGTCAGGCTGAATGCCGTAGATTTCTTGAAGCTGTTTGGTAAACTCGTCCCTGAGCAGACTCCGGGCATCCGCCGTCAGCCGGGCCAGTTCCCGTCTTGTTATATCATCAAAAGACATGCGCTATTTCCATATGATTCGTATTTCTTCATTATCTTTCAGCCGGTTCTTGACTTCTTCCAGTTGGGAAATCAAAGCCTCGATTGTTTCGAACTTCAAAACTCCGTGCGGGAGATTAACTTCAATCGTTTCTTGTTCATCAACATTTGGTGGAATAACCGAGCTTCTAATTTCCTGCTCAATACGATAGAGATCATTGTTTATGCTGAACTGATCCGAAATTATTCTTTTAAGACCTGTAAGTCCGGTTACATCCTCTATCTTAAGTCCGCTGAGTTCATTACCGAGTCGCGCTTTATCTTCTGCTCCGAGAACAGTCCATTCCGATAATCCTTGTATGCGTTCGATTTCAGCTTTGAGTTTAGTTCTCAGCTCGACGATGAACTTTTCAACGGCAGCGGTGATTCTCTTTTGCAATGCTGCGATCTGCTTCTTCATTCCGGGCATATGATCATAGAATGCATCGTGTGATACTGTATTTTGGAGTTCTTCAAGATCGGCCTTTGTGCTCTCAATCAATTCTCCCGGCACACCACTGTCGGGTAATTTCGGTAGCTCGGTTGTAAATTGATTGGCTTGGCGGATGACATCTCCGATACCGTTGTTAAAAGCTTTTATAACCTTCCGAGCCCAGCGAAGATCGTCATAGAGTGGACATTCTTCACCCCCGAGTCGGTTGACGGCATCGGAAGCGTCTCCTTTGAGAATTTCGGAAATACTGTCTTGTATGCCTTTGGCCCGATCATCTCCGGAAAGTCCCAGCGCTTCCAATTGCACGGCTAATGGAGCATAGGTCTTCTGAAAATCCGGAAAGGTTCTCATGACGGCTTTACAGATTTCCTCTTCAAGAGGCAGCACAGTATCCCCGGTAAGTCCGAGTAATCTTTCACATGCTCTGCTTAGAGCATCTAAGGGCGGGGGATTGTCCCTCAGTGATACACCGATCTTATTGAAATTGCTGGTATTTTTAATAATCGCTACGGCTACATCCCCACGCACTGTGATATCTTCCCCGCCTGCACGCAATTTTATTATTCCCGCTACAAGCATTGCCGCCGTGAGATAGCGGGTGGTATCCTTGGACCATCCGTATGGATCTGCATAAAAATCGTCTAATAATCTCCGGCCTTCCACCTGTCCCCGCTGTTCGAGGTAGTTTTTGATACTGATTACAGCCTTGTGATCAATATCTATAGTTCCACCTTTAACGAGAGACAACGGATCATCTTTAGATGGGATTTTATTAAGTTTGTCGGTTTTGAGGAACCGCTCGGCAGTTCCGGATTCAGCTTGAACCGGAGCTTCCGAATACCTCTTGAACACCTCCTTTGCAACGTCGGCCAGATAGCCGGTAAGGGCTTTAGCTATCTCAGCATCGAGTTCAGCGACTGCTTGCGGTTTGCCGCGAAAGATAAACGAACCGGTTGACAATGCCTTTTCTATGCGCCGACTTAACTCCTTGATCAGACCGTCGGCGCGTTGATCCTGAGCGCGGAGCCATTCCTCTACTTCCTTATCGCCGGCTTTATTTCTATATTGTTTATAGATCTCTCGACAGCGATGGATCTCGGTTGAAACGGTTTCGATCTCGTTATCTTCATGACCCAAAAGAAAAATCGTACTCGCTGAGGAACGATGGGGTGATTCTTCCAATCGTTCTTGCTTTCGATTTTTATATTCTGATTGAGGAACAAATTCAATGTAGGTTTGAACGGACTCTTTCTCCCCGGACAAGGAAACCGGCATTGCTCCTCCCACAGAGACTTTGAATCCGGTGGAAACGGAACGGGCTCCGTGAAGGCGCACACTGGGAGCAGGTGTAAATATTTCTCTCAGTGTTGAATTTAAGATGCTGCGGATATCCAGTCCCCGTGGAATGATCTTCTGTTTTTCATTCTCCAAATCGAGAACGGCCTCGCTCATGAACTGTAGCTTCCCGTCCACCTCATTAAGAGGTATCCCCTCCTCATTCAACATTTCGTTTACTGCGGAATCAACGGAATCGAGCATAGATTCGGAATCTACGGATGGATGCATCATCGCCGCCGTATTCTCACGGCTGACCGGAAAATCTTCCAGTATCTGCAAAACAGCAATCGATTTGGCCGTGCGGGCATGGATGGAATCCGGTCCGAATACTTTGCCGACTTTCTCGACTCCGTTTATAATATGAGGGAAAGGGCTCTCTATATCGCCACGAAGCGTATCGTAGAAACGAACCGTTGTCGCAAGCTCCCCGATCTTATTATCGGCGAAAAGAGTTTGATCATTTTCATCTTTTGGGGGCTCGACGAGAACATCCTGGATTACTTTAATTGCGGAACGAAGGCCGACTCCCCCCCGTTTCGTTTTAGCCAACCTCCCTAAAAGGCGAAGTAAAATTTCAAAATGATGTGGGAGAAACGGATAATACCGGCAGAACGTCTCTTCGTTCAATTCGGCTTTGTAAAGCCGGGTGTTTTTTATTTCAACTGAATACCGAAGTTGAGGACCATGGCTGTTATACAAGACGGATAGGCTTTCGTTGCCCTTTTTTGATTTGCTCAAAAGGCGGTTGAAACAAATCTCTTTGATATCACTTGCTTCAAGTTCGACGGGAACGGGGAATCGATCTTTGAGCTTATACAATTTTTCCGTGTTAGCCGCAGCGCGGGGGTCATCTTCCGTTAAAGTTTGTTGAGCTGTCGCTAAAATCCAAACACGACCCTTCCCGATATTTCTGATATTCTGTGCCAAACCCTGCAGGTTGACAATCAGTTCATTTCTGCCGGCGACATAATTACCTACCTCATCGATAATAATAATAATATTACTCTTCCCTGTTTTTCGCTCGATGAGTTCCAACATTTGTTTTACTCGATCATTTTCCTTAATCAATTCCTCGATCTTTATTTCATTAAACGCCCTGGTGTCCGGAAAGAAGGTCGGATAAAATTCGCAAGCCGCCTTGGCCGCCAACGCCCTAGTAACCAACGGTTGATTCCGGATCTCTTCCCAGGTCTTACCATTGGAGAGTTCACCGATCCGCTTTTTAAATTCATCGAATCTGCCGTCGCGTTCCAACATGAATTCGAGGTAAGCGATTTTCCGGTCTTGAGAATAACCGGCCCATTGCATGACTTTTGCATAAAGAACGGTGGATATTTCGGCCATTGCCGCCCCCGCCAATTGCTCTTCAGCCAAATCGAGCATAATGACGGCTGCAGGATGTTTTTTGGCTACTGTAGCGATCCGCTGACGTAACTTTTTCGAATTAAATTGATTCTGTAGATATTCCAAGAATGGTTTCCCTTCGATTGTTCGCGACGGATCAAGCGCGAAACCAAGGTATTTTGTAAATGAGCTTTTACCTGACCCATAAAATCCGGAGACCCAGATACCGATTTCACTACCGGTGGCGCCGGACATACCTTCATCGAATAAGTCGAGGATTTCTTCCAAATGGCTTTGAATGCTTTCAGTAGCGACATACTCCTGTATTTCCTGTTTCAGTAAAGATTCATCGGCTCGTTCATAGGAGATGACTTTCTCGATGCGCCGGTCGATCGGCTTGGATGTATCGAATAGTTCGCGTATTGTGGTCATTTAATTCAGCCTCCGATATGGGTTGATCTATAATTTCCGTCTTCGGGATAAATCCCCAGGAAACGCAGAGTCGTCTTGCCTGATCTTATACCGGGATATAGGATTACAGTCGGGACCGTAAATCTTCCTTGGAGTTGTTGTTCAAGACTGCCGACACGAAGATATGGATGAAGTGCTTCCAGATCGGTAACAAATAGTATGGTTTGCCCAATTCCCTTTAGAGATTGAAGTTTTTCATCCAATTTCAGCTTGAGAGCATTCTTCGCCGTCAATGCGTCTGCGAGTGTCTTATTTATTGCATCGAAATCCAGGGGATTTTCCGATTCGCTCTCCAACCATAGATCACGAAGATCATCGGCATTCAAAATATCTTTCACGGCATCCGCCATGGAAAACAGGTGGACGGCCCATCCTTCGAGCCTGAGCTTAGCCCTCCATTGTTTCAGGGACTGCTTTGCCTCAAGCATCTGCTCCGGCCGGAAGACTAAGTAATAAACCGGGTCGTCGCTCGTAGCATTCAACCCGCGCCCCTGCCGGATCCTTTTTCTAAGTTCGTCAAAGCTCTGTCTCAACGATTGCACGCAGCGCATCCTCCATTGTTTTATATTTCCATGACATACGAAGCAGGTCACCGGAAAATTGGACTATGAAATGGTTACCGGATATCCGAGCCAATTGTCGATAAACATCCATGGGTTCGAGCCCGAAGAGCTTCCAATCCCGGGATTCCAAAATTCCGTTGTCGCTTATGCCCGTGAAATGAAGACTATGGGCTAGGTATAGGGTGGTCAAATTGTTGATCGTAAATGATTGTATCTCTCGTTTCCCCGATCTATCTTTCCCGGCCAATCCGAAATTCATCAAAGCGGTTCCCAGGTACCGAGCGATCCTGACCGTCGTCGACTCCGACCATGGAGGATCAATCAGTCCGACATTCTTCGCTCTTTCTACGAAACCGAGAGCGTCTTGCCGTGTAATATATGTTGCCCCCGCCGAGTATTTTCCCCAGTAGGTATCACATACAAAATCATGAAATATCACATGCGCCCGGGCGGTATAGAGAAAGAAGATTTGTGTTAACGCGCTTACCGGCACATCGAGATTTAGCAAAAGTTTCAAGTTCTTTGCTGCACCCCCGTCATCTCCCATATATCTCAAGGCAAAGAGTCTGCCGACGATATCTTCTACCCTCAGCGCAGTTGCCCGGTCAATGATACCGTTTTGCCGAACTTTTTCTTTCAATTGAGAAACCGTCATACCCGGTTCCCAGCAATTAAGAAGAGCAATGGTTTCCTCGATCATCCCTTGCCCTTTAGATAATTCCGCAGTGTATTGTTTTCCAGTCATCTTATTTTTCCATAAAATACGGAAAAGTCTTCTTCCCGGTCGAGAATGCATCATAATATCGCCCGGCCAATCCCCGAATCGCTGAATCCGACAAGATATTCTTAGTTGTCCCGATCTGTACCGGCCCCGATGGGGCATCTACATCGTCGTTGAACAACTCTTTCAGCACCACCATTGCCGCATCTTTGCTCTCCAAATGCGGAAGGATTTCTTCCTGATCGACCTTCATCAACTCCCGGTGAACGGTCTCTTCAATAGAAGCAGGCAGCCGAAAGAGATGAAATACCCCTCCCTTGCCGATCCGCTCATCATGGAGGCGTTTTGCCGCCGCCGTCACAGAAGTACAGCCAGCCGTCAAGGCCGATCGGGGGAAGTTAATCGCAAGAAATTTTAACCCCGTTTTACTGAGAAAATTAGTATCCCACCATCCAAACTGTTCCTTCTCTCCCAGGAAACCTACGATAAAACGTAAGATGATGAGATGAGTTAGTATCTTATCTTGTTTCATGATTCATATGTCTTTCAATCATTGTTTAGTCTATTACTCAAATATCAATAGCTACATATTACAAACTTGAATCTTATTCCTTTGTTTTTTTAAGTATAATTTCACCTATGTTAACACAAAAAAGTTGCCGAAAAAGTTATTATATAGAAGGTATAGTTTTTATTAACATTAACTCGGAGATAAGAAATATGAAGAAAGCCCGGCGTTACGAAATAAGACAGTGCTTTATTCTAAAGCAACCAGTTAAATTATCGATTGATTTCATGATCATCCAACCTAGCGGCGAACAGCTGCCGGGTGGTGTGATATATTGCGATCATATAGGAAAATGTGGGGTTAAAATCCCATCTAAAAGCGGATATGATTTTAAATGGGAGAATTGCCCTTTTCATGATAAACAGTTCAAATAGTTGCAGTGGGGGGCAGTCTTGACTCCAGTCTAAATAATTATCACTTCCACTCGTGCCCACACTCCTGGCACTGGTAGTAAAGCTCCTCGGTTTCTCCACCGCCACCTCCCCCGGTAAACGAGTCAAAGATTCCTCCGCCTCCTCCACCAAAGAAACCGCCGCCACCATCCTTAACTGTTCTTGTAAATGAATCAATGTTCATACTTCCACAACTTGGACATTCGCTGGACATATTTTCCTCCTTTGACTGTAGTTTGAAAAATCACATCCACTCATGCCCACAAGACTGGCACTTGTAGTATTTTTCATATACCGGTTTATCACCACCCAGAAGCGCCCCAACGATGGCTCCTTTCTTGCCGAATAAATAGCCCCCCACGATTCCTTTCGGGATGCTGATGCTTTTGTGTCTGTTGACTATCCTGGATAATTCTTCATAGTCATTACTTCCGCAGTTAGGGCATTTCACTCCTTCCTTCATCTTATTAACCGAATCCCTGGCCGCACTGATACATATGGGAATGATTACAATTAGTCCGAGGATTAATCCGGCCAGCAACCCGAATGAGAGGGGATCAATAGCCCCGATAAAACAGCCACCAGAATAAAATCCAATCTCTATCATTTATGCCTAAAAAATAGGGGTCAAGTCTTCCCTTTGCTCTTATTTTAATGCTAGGAACGGGACCTCAATTTCTCCTTCGGTTTCCCGGAAAACTTCTCTTCCCACTGGTGTTTCTTTATCTCGATCTGCCAGGTATGCTCGCTGAGCTCCTTCTTCTCAATGACCCAGTATTTCGGGATCCAGGCAGTTTCACCCCGCTCATTCTTGATCCTGAGCGCTTTCTCTGTCTGACGAACAATCTCGACCGTAGCAGTCACCGTCGGAGTAGGGGTCAAGTCTACTTATTGCTTACCTTCTGCCACATATGCCTTCCGCGCAAATCCGGGTGTTGCGACGGCGCAACCTGATTGTATCTCTTTGCCGCTCTTGGCATTGCATCAAGGTGGTGCGGAAAGCACCACTTTTTTTAATAGAATAGGGGTCAAGTCTACCCTTTGCTCTTTTCAATTTATGGGGACGTAGTTAACTTGTTAACTTATTTTTAAACTGCAACAGGGGCACTCTTCCGTTAACGTTTCCGTTGATTAACTCCCGACAAAATTTTTTTGTCGGGCCCACGGGGGCCGAATAAAGAGAAACCGAAAAGCGCAGTATAACATCTTCGAACTAATATGTAAGGAGAAAGTTTTATGGGCAGTGGGGAGAGGAAAGTTGACAGTTGGCGGTTGACAGTTGACAGAAAAATAGGGGTCAAGTCTACCCTTTGCTCTTTTGATGCCGGGAACGGGGACTCAACCTCTCCTTCGGTTTCCCGGAAAACTTCTCTTCCCACTGCTGTTTCTTGATCTCGATTTGCCAGGTATGCTCGCTAAGCTCCGTCTTCTTAATGACCCAGTATTTCGGGATCCAGGCAGTTTCACCCCGGTCATTCTTGATCAGGATCGCCTTCTCGGTCTGACGAACAATCTCGACCGTAGCAGTCACCGTCGGGATAGGGGTTGGGTCTACTTTTTGCTTACCTTTGGAATGATTGGAACGGGGACTTAATCTCTCCTTCGGTTTCCCGGGGAATTTATCTTTCCAATTCTGTCTCTCAATCTCGATCTCCCAGGTATGCTCGCTAAGCTCCGTCTTCTTAATGACCCAGTATTTCGGGATCCAGGTAGTTTCACCCCGTTCATTCTTGATCAGGATCGCCTTATCGGACTGACGAACAATCTCGACCGTAGCAGTCACCGTTGGAGTAGGGGGCCGGTCTATTTTTTGCTTACCTTTGGAATGATTGGAACGGGGACTGAGGCTCTCCTTCGGTTTCCCGGGGAATTTATCTTTCCAATTCTGTTTCTCAATCTCGATCTCCCAGGTATGCTCGCTGAGTTCCTTCTTTGTAATGACCCAGATTTTCGGGATCCAAGCGGTTTCATCCCGGTCATTCTTGATCCTGAGCGCCTTCTCGGTCTGAACGATTACCTCAACCGTGACAGTCACCGTCGGATACGGCTGGATCTTCGGGGAATAGCCACTGGTCCGCTTATGGGAATTGCCACTGGACCGCTTGTGGACATTGCCACTGGACCGCTTGATTACATTGCCACTGGACAGCTTGCGGGATTTCCTCTTCCTAGTGGGTTTACCTAAATTTCTCCAGAGATAGAACACAAGATAAGTGCCTTCCTCCTTCGCTAAAGCTATGGCGGATAAGAAAAGTTTTAAGTGCGCTAAAGTGCCTTAAGTTATTCGCCTTCAACCGACTTTCTGCCGTCTCATCTAGGCAAAATAATTTCATCCGTCCCACGGGAGCCAGATATAGAATCGCTAAAAGTTATATTATTGCATTTAAGGATTAAACTTTTTAACCGTGAATGAACTCCAATGAAACATGATAATAACTCAATTTTGTCCGTGATTATTCGTGATTCTCCCGAATAAAACTTCGCCCTTTTTCCGTCAGGCGATATTTCTGGAGTCGGCTATTAGGTTTTTCGGGGATGGTCATTTCGATCAAGTCAGCCGCCAATGCCGGTTTGATATAGGTCTCTCTGAGGCGGCGGCGATCTTTGAGTTCGAAAGCAATGCGAATAGCAGCGTTTCCCAAAGCACCTCGTCTCTCAAGCAATTCAAGCAGTCGCCGGATGTATTGATTCACTGGTGGCGTGACTGGTGGCGTGACTGGTGGCGTGACTGGTGGCGTGACTGAGCCGTCACTTGCGGGTCCAAATTCCGGTACTTTCACAATTGTTCGAAAGATATCGTCTTCAATCATCTCGGGATCAGCGCCGCCATAGGCTTTGCCATATTTCATCAACTTCCGCATACCGGATCCCAGCTCGTCGGCCCATCCGATCTGACGGAAAAACTTGCCAATCACCGGATTCTTCGGGAAAGGCGAGAAATCCGTGGGATTGATTACGCCAAAACCATGTGGTTTATTGCTATTTTCAGTACGAACCTGCCCGGGTTCAATGATGAGTTTAGCCGGAAACGCATTGGTATATTCACGATGTATCAAGATATTGGAGGCCACTTCGCGGAAAATAGCATCCCTGATACTGATGCGCTCGATACCCTCGATATAAAAAGGATCGGGCAAGTGCTTACGCACAAAAGCCATAATTCGCTCATAACTTTCAATAAGATTGGTTGTGACTAGATCCCGATCATCATATCGATCCAAGTTAACCTTGCGCAAGATCAGATCGGTGCGGTGATGCGGCACTGCTGATAGTATGAGCCGGTCGTTTCCCAGCAACAATATGCCGGCCAGAGTAATGCCGCTTTTACCGGTTCCCGGATCGGTCTGATAGAGCTGGGCGCTTTTCAACAACTCCAGATTGTCCATACCAAGCCAGGGATGATCGTCCCGCCAGACACCTGCAAGTCTGCGGCACTTATTAATAAGATCAGACCGCATATCTTCAAGCCTGGCAAACGGATAGATTTTGTTCTCTGAATATGTAGCCTGTTTTCGTTGGTAGAGTTCAGCTACCTGCCGGGTGTGATCGGTGATGTCGAGATCACCATCTTCGTTACGGTCATATATACGCCCATTACACCGATGAACCTGGGAACTCTCCGGAACATAGATGTGGAGAATCTGTTTTCCTTTTACATTTGCTTCATCCACGGTCAGATAGGCGGGGGGATAGATTTTCTGCGGGTTGTTGATGGTTGTAACAAAATCCTTTTTAATTCTATTGACAGCATTCGAGTCAATACCTTGTATTTCACCCGAGTTCGTAACTCCGAGCAGAATAGTCCCTCCATGACGATTCAGAAATGCGCAAACCGTTTCATATACATCCCGGCTGATCTGATTCCGGCATGTCTTGAACTCGGTCGAAATGCCTTCGCCTTGTCGAATCATCTCAATTAATTGGCTCTCATTCACCTTCATTAGAAAAAAAATCAGGGTCACACCCCAATTAATAAGTTTAAAGCCGGGCAATAATTCTTTTAATTATTCTGTTCAACTTTCTTTCTTTAATCTTTCCCTAATTGCCTTGTGGACCTGGCTAACCTGCTCCCCACTTAGTCAAACTTGGTATTTGTAAAAACAGGGTCACACCCCAAATACTAAGTTTAAAGCCGGGTA
>Ga0208905_1000303_pt1 | contig 24998 bp, 23 predicted proteins | sample AntAceMetag02UKS_FD_184776 | JGI IMG/M metagenome (GOLD analysis project Ga0208905, IMG submission 184776) | Saline lake microbial communities from Ace Lake, Antarctica - Antarctic Ace Lake Metagenome 02UKS (SPAdes) (version 2) | ecosystem: Environmental > Aquatic > Non-marine Saline and... | reverse complement strand
TGGCCATACGAGGATACATTTCCGTCCATTCGAAATTCTCCCCGGCGGCTGCTGCTTTTAAATTATCAATGGTGCTTCCGATCCCGGCCAACTTTTTAAAATGGAGCTTGGCATGCTCCTTTTCATTTTCTGCTGTTTCTAAAAATAAAGAGGTAATCTGTTGATATCCTTCTTTCTTGGCAACAGATGCAAAATAAGTATATTTATTTCTGGCTTGAGATTCTCCGGCAAAGGCTTCCATTAAATTTTTTTCAGTTTTTGTTCCTTTTAAATCTTTCATTTTTCATCCTCCTAAATATTCTTTAATATTTTTTTTAAAATTTATTTACTTGATATTTATAGATTTTTATGTTTTTCTGCTATTTCACTGGCTAACTTTATTAAAGAATTATAATCCTCTTCTTTAGGATAACCCTTTATTATTACCGGAGAAAGAATCTCTACTTTTAAATTGCCTATCATTGAGCTGATATTTTCCAGCATCTTTCCTCCCCATCCGTAAGAACCGATAACCGAGGCATATCTTAGTTTTGGCCTTAAAGCATTAGCCAGGTAAACCACTGAAACTATCTGGGGATGTGCGCCGGTTAAAACCGTAGGTGAGGCAATTACAATGGTGGCGGCATCTACTAGGGCTATAGCTAATGCGCCTATATCAGTTTTGGAAAGATTAAAAAGTTTTACAGTTATCCCCTTTCTCATTAATTCTTCACTTAAAATATACACCATCTCTTCGACACTACCGTGCATAGAAACATAGGGGATAATTACTTCATTCTCCACCTCGTCGGAAATCCATTCTCTATAAGCCGATAAAATAAATTCCGGATGAGAATAAATCTGACCGTGACTGGGGGCAATGGTTTTAATCTCTAATTCTTTTAATCTCTCTAAGTGTTTTTTAATATTGTTGCGGAAAGGCATCATAATCTCAGCATAATAACGCTTGGCGGCAAAGTAAACTTTAGACTCATCATCTACCCATAAATTACTCTCAGCAAGATGTGCCCCAAATAGATCACAGCTAAACAAAATATTATCCTCTTCTAAGTAAGTTAACATAGTTTCCGGCCAGTGCACCCAGGGAGCAAATATAAATTTTAGAGTTTTTCCTCCTAAAGATAGAGTATCATTATCGTTCACAATTACAATCCTATCTTCTTTAATAAGAAGGTGTTCCACCAGTATTTTCTTGCACTTCTGGTTAGTAACTATTTTCGCTTCCGAATATAATTCTAACATCAAAGGAATAGCTCCGGAATGGTCCTGTTCAGCATGATTTACCACTATATAATCCAGATGCTCTATTCCTAAATCATCTAAATTGTCCAATAAATCATCTTCTTTGGTTGGGTCAACCGTATCAATTAAAGCGGTCTTTTCCTGACCTTTTATCAGATAAGAATTATAACTGGTGCCTTCAGGAAGGGGGATAAGTTCATCAAACAGCCTTCTATCCCAGTCAATCGCTCCTACCCAATAGATATCTTTTTTTATCTTTTTTACAGTCATTTCTAACTCACCTCTTCAAAATCATCTTTACCAGCACCACATATCGGGCAAACCCAATCATCGGGCAAGTTTTCAAAGGGAGTTCCCGGTTTTACTCCTGATTCGGGATCGCCTTTCTCAGGCTCATAAATATAGCCACAAACAGTACATTCATACTTAATCATTTTTTCTGACTCCTTTCCTTTTTTTTCTTTATTTATTTCTTTTTCTAATTTTTCCTCTTTCGGAATATAAGTGGGTGCAGTCTTGGGAGAGACACCTCTCTTCACTTGATGGTAATAATCGTAAGTTAACGGTTTTGCCTTTTTAATATTCTCTGCCTCGACAACCTTCCCTACAAATAGAGTATGGGTGCCCGCATCCATTTCCATAATTACTTCTGCTTCTATTGAAGCTAAAGTATTTTCCATAATTATGGGCGAGCCGGTTACTCCGATTTTATAATTTACTCCCTTAAATTTGTTTTCATCTCTTCCCGATTTAAAACCAAATCTTCCGATAAATTTCATATCGGTTTCCTGTTCTAATACCGAAACAGCAAATACCTTACTTTCGCTAATAAACTCATGGGTTAAATTTTCTTTATTAATACAAACTGCGATGGTAGCTGGCTCTGAAGTTGTTTGAAAAACCGTATTGGCAATCTGCCCGTTTATGCGGTCTTCTTTTTTGGAACTGATTATATAGACACCGTAACTGATATTGCGAAGTGCTTTTAAATCCATTTACTTATCTCCTTTCGAAAAAATAAGGGACATGGGGCGTATGGCGGCAATACGCCCCTACAATTTAAAAATCATAAATCTCTATCTGTACTTGCGATTATAGTACTATTTATCTTCTTTATATTCCCATAATCCATGAATATTACAGTATTCCCTAATTTTTTCTAATCCTTCTACATCTTTAAAGAAAGATTCCGGCTTATCACCCGGTTTTAAAAATTTTCGAGAAGCGCCTTTTTTAGTAATAATCTCAATCCACTCAATATGGTGTTTCTCTTCCATGGGATGCAGGGTTGAGCCAACTACCGCTTTAATCCCGGAAGGATTTTTCTCTATCACCGGGACATGTTTCTCGGTAGTTTGATCAGCAGTCTGTTCTTCCATCAGCTTCATTTCCTGCCCGCAGCAGACCAAAGCTCCCTTCCCTTCGTGTAATACCTCAACAATATTTCCACAAATCTCACATTTGTAAACCTCTAACTTCTTAGTCATCTTATCTTGAGCCTCCTTATGATTATATTTTTTTGTGGCAAAGCCACCAATCATAACAATTGGGTTTGTTCATCCGCTCTTTGGCTGTTTTAATATCAGTCGGTGGTGGTATTATTACTTCATCTTTCATCAGTTCATTATTGGGCCAATTGGCCGGGATAGCCACCCCATTCTTATCGGAAACTTGAAATGCTTTAACCACCCTTAATATTTCATCCATATTTCTTCCTACCGAAGCGGGATAAAATAATATTAATCGGATTACCGCCTTGGGATCAATGAGGAAGACAGCTCTAACCGTGCTGGTTCCAGCTCCGGGGTGAATCATTCCCAACTTTTTAGCTACTTTTCCGGTATCATCAGCAATAACCGGAAATTGAATTTCTACTCCCAATTTTTCTTCAATCCACTCTATCCATTTAATATGAGAAAACACCTGATCTATGGATAATCCCATAAGTTCACAGTTTAGCTTTCTAAATGCTTCGTGTCTCTTGGCAAAAGCAACAAATTCAGTAGTACAAACCGGTGTAAAATCTGCCGGATGACTAAAGAGAACAAGCCATTTTCCCGAATAATCATTGGGTAATTTTATCTTTCCATGTGTTGTTTGCACTTCCATTTCAGGTAATTTATCCCCGATTAAAGGGAATTTTTCTTCCATCTTATTTTCCACTATTAAATCCTCCTTTTATTTTTATAATTATTTAAAATATTTAATCTTGAAATTTGATATTTGCTTTATTATTAAAATTTAGCCAAATCCTTCACTTTTATTCCTTTATTGGTGGAGGTGTAAATACCCGAGTTGCCAATTCTTTATCCAACATTAAAAGACCTCTGCCGTCCTTACCGATAAATTTTAATTTCTGAATCATATCAGTAGGGTTTGCTTCTTCTTCAACCTGCTCAGTCACATACCATTGCAAAAAAGACTCTGTAGCATAATCATTTTCTTCTCGAGCAAGTTTAACCAAGCCATTAATCAAAGAAGTCACTACTTTTTCATGTTTCAAAGTTTGTTCGAATAGACCTACAATGGAAGTAAAATCTGTTTGAGGTTGTTCGATGGCTTCCAGGACTACTCTTCTTCCTTGTTGATTTACATAATTATACATTTTCTCGGCATGGTATTCTTCTTCTTTTGCTTGGATCTTAAACCAATTGGCAAACCCGCTTAAACCTTCAGAATCTGCATAAGATGCCATTGAAAGATATAGATAAGCAGAATATAGCTCTCTATTAATCTGATAGTTTAATTTCATCACCATTTTTTCACTTAACATAAACCTTTCTCCTTTCTTTTTATATAAGTTTTCATCGGACTTTTTTAACTCACTATCGTGTTCTATTATTCACCTCCTTCGTTTTTTATTTGGCATTTTATAATAAATACTTTTTATAATTTCTAGAATAAGAAATTTTATTTTTCAGATAAATTTAGCGTATATTAATGGTTATGCTTCGACAACTTCTTTTACTCCCGGAATTTCCTTTTTTAGTATCCTTCCAATGCCCGTCTTTAAAGTCATTTGACTCATCGGACAACCTGAACAAACCCCGGTTAATTTTACCTTGACTATTCCATCCGGAGTTATTTCCACTAATTCTACATCTCCCCCGTCTGCTTGTAGAGATGCGCTTATCTTCTCTAGGGCAAATTTCACTCTTCCTCTCATTGTTTTTTCTTCTTTCATATTAACTTCTCTCAAATTTCGAACATTTTTGTTTAATCATTATTGTCTTTTAATAAAGAGGCAACAGTAATCTTTTTTAGACTGAAAATCACTTCTTTCTCTATTTCATCTATTTTTTTCTTCAAGATACATTCTTTAATATTTGGACAAATATTTTTTTTAAATGTACATTCATTAAGCTTTAGAGGGCCTTGAAATATTTTCATCAAATCAGTAATAATTATTTTTTTGGGAGGTATAGCCAAAGCAAAGCCTCCACCTTTTCCTTTGTATGAACAAAGAATCCCCTCTTTATTTAATTTCTGAAGTATTCTTCTTAAAAAAGGTCTCGGCATATCTAAAGCTTTAACAATATAATCAGCTGAAATTACTTCCTTTTTATTTTCCGCAATGCAACAAAGTGCCCGTATTGCATAATCAGTACTTCTGGTAATCAGCTTCATCTAATAAACCCCTTTTCTACTTTTTCTTTATGATACTATAATAGTATCATAATGTCAAATACTTTTTAAACTTTTTTTAGAATTTATTAGTTTGTCGAATAATCATTACCTATTTTTTAAAATTTCACTAAATTTTTCTTTTACTTCTTTAAACTCCAGCCCCTTTTCACTAATAAAATCTTTCAGAATTATAGTTTTGTTCTCAGATACTTTAAAGCCGGTAATCTCTTTAAATTTTTCTTCGGTTATTCCTTGATCGAGTAATTCCTGGATGGTTGCCTTGCCGGTAATTTCGAATTCTTCTGCTTCCTCAGCTACTTCATTCTCTATACTCTCCGAAGGGCTTAAATTTTCCGAACCAATTAAATTGTTATCCCCTAAATATTCAGCTTTAAAAGTATGACCTAACCAATATTCCTTTTCTTTATCCGTTAGTTTATTGTTCTCGATAAGATAACTTACAATACTTTCCGACAAATAAAAAGTTTCCTCAGAAGTATAGGGATTTTTTAAATAAAGAGAGGCAAAAACTCTGACTGTATCTGTTTCAATAATATATTCTTCTCCTTCAATCTCAATAGGTTTAAATATTTCTTTTAAATCTTTCACTTTAAAAGAATTCGGGTCAGTGTCTACTTTTAACCCAAAAGCTTCAATAATCGAGGAAGCGGGTAATTGGTAATATTTTTCAATTTCTTCCAGCGTGTGAGAACCACGAATATCCGAAATAATATGGACTCCTTCAGCTGTTACTCGAGGAGATTTTTCTCTAATAGTACTATAAAGGCCCAACTCATTAGCTAATAATATTCCTCCACCTACTATAGTTATTATGGCTAATAGCATATGCAAACTTCTTATCTTCATTTTTCCCCTCCTGAAATAGTTTTTTTAACCTTTTTTAAAGAATCTTCTCCGGAACTCTCTTTCTCTAAGACAGAAAAATTTAAAGTGTCGTTAACCGGACAGGTAATTTCATCAGTACACAGCATGCAAGAGATGCATTGATGATTGGAAACAGTCTTTGAAGTTGATATATTGATATTCATGGGGCAAATTCGGTCACAAGCCTTGCAATTTATACAGGTTTTTTCGTTTCTCTTTAATTTTACAATTCTAAAGAAATTAAAAATCCCCAATAAAGCGCCAAGCGGGCACAAATATTTACACCAGGGTCTTTCTATAAATAAAGAAACGATTAATACTACTGCAAGTATAAACAGAGATAGTCTGGTGACTTCATCAGACCAGATATTAAATAAAGCAAAATAAGGATCAAAATTAGAAAATAGTAATTTTGCCGTGGTTGCAGTTTTAACCACTACTAAAATTAAAATGATATATCTGAGATATCTTAATAACATATCTAATTTAATAGGTATAAAATGATTATATCTCTTCTTAAAAATTTTTCTGCCAATTTTGCCTAGAAATTCTTGAACCGTCCCAAAAGGACATATCCAACCACAAAAAACCGGACCAAAAAGTAAAGTCAAACCGAGGACCAGCCACATTAAAGTAAAAGATGATTGAGAAATTTTTTGTATGAATGTTCCTTCGGTAAAATAGCTATATATAGTTACGACTCCTCCGAAAGGGCAAACTGCATGAAGAGAAGGACTGCCGATTAACAAAGGTTCCAAACCCTGCTCACTCCGAAAATGATTAAAACTAATTAAAATTATTAAAGCAAGAAAAAATATCTGAACTGCTAATCTTATTAGACGTTTATTCTTATTTTGTTTTTTAAGCATAAATCATTACCTACCTTTTTCAAACTATTGTATTAATTTTTTTAAATTAAACTATATATTAAAAAACGCTTCGCTTTAAACAACAATAACTCCTCTACTTTACGGTAGGGGAGTTATTATTGTTTACGATTTAGATCTTTTTGCTCAATTTATATCTGTTTCAATTTTTCTGCAAGTTCCATTATCTGATAAGGTGAAAATCTATATTCTCCCCTTAAGTCATTTATAGTATTTTTAGTGTTATATTCTTGAGTAAGTTTAAATTCACTTCTAATTTTTTCTAATAATTGATTAGCATCTATTCCCCAGAGGGCAGCAATATCTGCAATGGTCATGGTTTTCATTTCCATTCCGCTTATATGAGCTTGTAATCCGATAGTGCTATCAGAAGAATTTCTTCCCCAACCATTTCCTTTTGGTTCACTATCACATGTTCCGTCACATTCTTCATCACAGTCGTGAAGTATGTAATCTTCATCCTGCCCATTGGGAATACCATCTCCATCATCATCAGGTGCGCTCTCCCTATTACCTGTTCCGTTATTCAATTCACTATTCAGGTTCCCGGCACAATCTTCACAATTCTGGTTTTGTTCCTGAAATGAGTTACCTCTACTATTTTGGCTGTGATATCCGGGGGTATTATTATTTCCCTTGAATTCTCCATTCGTTCCGTTACCATCTGCCAAAGCTATGGCTGAAAACATTCCTACTATTAATGCTAAGGACAGTAGGATAATCCCTCCTTTAAAAGTTTTTGAATTTTTCATTCTATTAGTTCCTCCTAAAAATTTTCTTTTGTTGACAAATTTTGTCATTCACTTATTAATACGCAATGTGGAGGAACTTTCTTTCATTTTAATTATAAATATTATTTTTTTCTATAATCCTTCTACCAACATATCCCGGGGATGTTCAACGGTAAAGGTATAAAATATTTCCTGCTTTTGCTGAGTATCTAATTCCAGCTCCCATAACCAAATCCCCTTCCGGTCTTCCCAATCCTCTTTATCCGGCTCAAGACTTATTTCACCCATTTTAATTTTAATGCGGTCGTCTTCGGAAACAGGTATAGCTTCAAATAGTTTTACCTTAATCTTTTTAGGCTTGTAGTTTTCTACAGTAAGTTTATATTTAAAAGTTGTTTTCTTAGTTCGTGAGGGGATTCCGGCTATCAGAGTTTCATCAACTTTCTTTTCTAATAATTCTCTTTTTACCTTAACGTTCTCATCGATACCTAAATAGAGGTCAAACTCCTCGTTGGGCGCAATATTTCCAATACCGGAAAATCCCACAAAATCTCCTTCCAGGAATATATTTACCCGGCCGGCAAGCAATTGAAGACCTTTGCTGTTAGTAACCCGGGAACCAAGGTAAGCGAATGGACTAACCCGGGGATAGCTCGAATATTCAAACTCGGCTGATAAAATTTGCGAAGAAACGGGAAATTTATGTTCCGATTTATCAGATTTTACACTTACTTTAGAAGGGAGTTTATAGATTACAGCAATACTTTTTTCTTCGGCAGTGGCATACTCCATCTCCGATTCTGCCCGTTCTCCTAAGGCTCCCACCTCTTTTTTAAATGCTTCGGTTTGATAAGCATTTGCCAGTGGTGCTGATACTTTATCTTTTAAAGCTTCGCGTTGATATGGTCTTAAAAACCAGGAAGCTACATAAGGCATACTTCCCCCGATTCTTGGCTTAGCTGTTGATAAAGTGCAATCTACCTCTAACCAATCCTCACCGGTAACCTGTTTAATTACTCCGTAAGAAACTAATTCAACCTCGGATTTTTCAAAATTTGCGCGGGCATCATATATCGGATTCCAGGAAGCACCTCTTACCAGATAAGATATTTTCAAATCTGTGGCCCCTTCTTTTAAAACTTCTAGCTCTACCATAATTGACCTTTTTAATTTTCTCTGCACCCCGGATATCTGGGACAATTTTCTTTTTAAGGTTTCAACCTTATTCTTTAAATCTCTAATCTCAAGTTCGCAATCTAAAGCCTGAGCGTAGATATCTTTTAATTCTGTATCTAAAAAAATAAGAATATTCTCTAAATCACTTATTTGCGGCATACTAGTAATCAAGTCCTGAGGAATTTGTGTATTGGAAAATAGAGTTATTGAATTTAGAAATTTCTTCTTCTCCGAAAGTATGGTTTTAAGATCTTGCCTTCTGGTTATCTCATCTTCCAATCTCTGAATTTCCTCTTTTAATTGCTTAATTCTTTCAGAAGGTACTTCTTCTAAATATTCTCTTTTAACCTGTGCTCCAAAAAGCCTAATCATCGCCGTACCTTCCGCAGAAACCCTTAAAGAATTCTCATCAACCTCGGGAATAATATTTGAGAAAATTGCTGTATAGGTTCCCTTATCAAGTTCAAGATGAGTAATCCTATTTATCAAAGCAGAATCAGTATAGACGCAAATCTCACTAATTTCTGAATTTACCTCTACTTCGGCAGAATAGACATTGACACCAACAAACAAAATCAACCCTAGAAATATTATAATTTTTATTGTTTTGTTCATCTTAAACCTCTTATTCTTTATTTTTTTCTCTTTCATACAGGCCAATTAACTCTACTGTAGCTAAAATGTGTCCCTCCATGGCTTCTTCTAATTCTTTCTTCTTGCAACCCTCTTCTATATTATGGAGTTTTTCATCAAGGGCATACAATTTAAAGAAATAACGGTGAGTACCCGAGGGAGGACATGGACCTCCATATTCTAATTTTCTAAAATCATTAGTCCCTTGAGTACCCGGAACTGTATTTTCCTCTATAATATCAGTAACGTGGATATTAAATACCAACCAGTGCACCCAGGTTCCCATCGGTGCATCGGGATCATCTATAATTAATGCTAATCTTTTTGTTCCTTCCGGTATATCCTCAATAATCAGACCAGGGTTAATATCTTCACCATCACAGGTAAATTTTTCCGGAATAAATTCATTGTTTTCAAATTCAAGACTTTCTAATTTCATAGCTTTATCCTCCTTTTTTTGTGACAGGGTGACAGGGAACGGTTGTCTGTCACCCTGTTGTTTCTTTAAAAAATGACAGAAAACCGTCTCTTGTCATTTTTTTACTTTACATTTTAAATTTTCTATTTCTTTTTCCAGCCATTTGGGATATTTGGGTACTGCCCCGGATTGGGAAACCACGAAATTACCTACTATTTCCGCAAACTCCGCCGCCTCATATATACTTGTCCCACATAAATAAGAAAACAGAAAACCTGCACTATAGCTGTCTCCGCCTCCTACGGTATCGGCTACCGGTCCATTTATACCCGGTATTTTCTCTAGTTTGCCATTATAATAAATAGATGACCCGTTCTTACCATGGGTAATACAGACAATGGAAAGGTCATAATCCTGCGAAATACGATTAACGAAGTTTTCTTGTTTCAATGTCTCGCCAAAGAGTAGTTCAGACACAATAAGAGCCTCTCTGTCATTCAGTTTTACTATTGAGCTCTGACATAAGGATTTTTCAATCCATTCCTTCCTGTAGTAATTTTGTCTCAAATTCACATCGTAAAATACATGTCGGGGATGTGCCCAAGACATAATTCGGCCGAGTAGTTCTCGATTTTCTTTAGTTCGCTGAGCAAGAGTTCCAAAACAGAATATCTCCCATTTGGTTTTTGTTAAACCATCTGTTAAATCTTGATCTATAATAATATTATCCCAGGCAACGTCTTCTTTTATCATATAAGTAGGATGACCTCTTTCATCCAGATTTACCTCTACAATCCCGGTGGGTAAATTGGGATGGATGGAGATAAGAGAAGAATTAATGCCTCTTTTTTCTGCTTCTTTTAATGCTTTTCTGCCCAGAACATCTTTCCCAACAGAAGAAATCAGTGTTGATTCAAGCCCCATTTTTGCCAGATGTGCAGAAAGGTTAAAAGGAGCACCGCCAATATAAGGTTTATTGTCTATGATATCCCAGAGAATTTCGCCAAACAACAAAGTTTTCACTTTTGGCCCCTCCTTTCTTCATATTTAAATTTAAATTAATATTTCTCTTATGTATATTTAATTCTACAAATTTTTTAAAAATCCTCTTTTTTATCAAAATTAAATAAAAATATTTATTTAATTTTGAAATGCTTTGTTATTAGTTGCTATTAAATAGTGAATAGTTTTAAATACTGATTCTTACTATTTAACTAATAATTTAAAGTGAAAAGCTAAAAACCATAATTCAAAGATCAAAACTTTTTTATTATTTTTAAATTTTAAACTATATTTTTACACTTTTCGTTTTGCGTTTTTTACTGTATTCTATACACCCGTACTTTTTCTTCCTCTTAACTATATGCTATATACTCTATTTCGATACTTTCTGTACGGGCTTGCGAAAAATACAAAAAGGAATATAATTAAGTAAAATTGCCAATTAAGAGGGGAAATAAACATGAAAATAAAAGAAGTTATGATAGCAGACCTAACTTCAGTATCTGCGGATACCCCAATAAAAGAAGTAGTTAAGATTATGAGCCGACAACGTATGATGGGGTTACCGGTAGTAGATAATGAACAGAATGTTATCGGAATAATCACAGAAAGTGATATTACTAAAGCAAGCTTGCCGGCTTATTACAAAGAATTACAAAATCCATCTTTTATTCCCGATTTCAACCAGTTTTCTAAGGAAACTAAAAAGATTGCCCATCTGCCGGTAAGAGATTTTATGACTACTACAGTCTATTCAGTAGAAGAGGATACCAGCCGAACCGAAGCAGCAAACTTATTATTTAGAAAACATTTGAGAATAGTCCCGGTAGTAAGAGAGGGAAAATTAGTTGGAATATTGACCCCTTCCTGTTTATGTAAGCACGCTATGGAAGAAGATTAGATTGAGAAAGGAATAAAATTAATTAATGAACCAAACACTTATTGCCTTAATAATATTTATAACTACTCTTATATTTGTCAGCCTGGAAAAGATTAACCGCACCGTTATTGCTTTAAGCGGCGCTCTTCTTTTTATACTATTACAAATATTAACTCAACAAGAGGCTTTTTTAGCCATAGATTTCAACACCATTGGTCTACTAACCGGAATGATGGTTATGGTCTCTATAATCAAAAGGACCGGGTTATTCCAATACCTTGCGATTAAAATATCTAAGCTTGCTCATGGGAATATCTTTTACCTTTTATTTTTTCTTAGTATTATTACCGGCATCTTATCCTCCATTCTGGATAATGTCACTACTATAATATTAATTGTCCCTATAACTTTAGCTATCTGTGAAAACTTAGAAATATCTCCTGTCCCTCTGGTATTATCAGAAATATTTGCTTCCAACATAGGCGGGACAGCAACTTTAATCGGTGACCCTCCTAACATAATAATCGGGAGTGCAGCCCATTTATCTTTTATGGATTTTATTATAAATCTTGCTCCCTTCATCCTGATTCTATTAATCCTTTTACCATTCTTTGTCAGGCTATTTTACAAAAAAGAAATGTCGCAAAATGTTCAAGAGGGTTGGGCGAAGGTAGAAAAATTCGATGAAAAGAAAGCAATTGAAGACCCCGTACTATTAAAAAAATCTTTAATGGTTTTTTTATTGACTATATCAGTCTTTATCTTCCATCATAATCTAGGTTTAGAAGCAGCTACTGTGGCTTTAGCAGGAGCAACTCTTTTGCTATTAGTCAGTAATATAGACCCGGCGGAAACTTTTCTGGAAGTAGAGTGGTCTACCCTCTTCTTTTTTATCGGACTCTTCGTAGTAATAGCAGGAGTGGAGAAAGTAGGAATTATTCAATGGTTGAGCAATAAAATTATTATCCTAACTAAAGGAAATCTTACCCTTACCACTCTGGCGGTTTTGTGGGTCTCGGGAATCACCTGTTCTTTTGTTAATAATATTTCCTACACCATCTCTATGGTTCCGGTAATTCACAATATCGGGGCAGCAACTTCATTTAACCTCAACCCGGTCTGGTGGGCATTATCCCTGGGTGCCTGTCTGGGAGGAAATGGAACTTTCATAGCAGCAGCTGCTAATTTAGTAGGGGTAAATATATTAAAAAGGCAGGGTAGAATAATAACCTTCAAAGATTTTTTTAGAATCGGCCTTCCGATAATGCTAATATCTATTATTCTATCTTCGGTCTATCTCTTCTTAAGGTATTTAATGTAAAAAAGAGAGATACTTTTTTATAAAATATTAAAGGAGTATCTCCGTTGTTATTTATAAATCATGTCAAATAATTTATCTGCTGTATCTTGATCCAAATCTTTTAGAATTTTATATTCGTCCAGGGCAGCATTTTTATCCTCCTGAACCAAATAAATCATTCCCAGACTATAGTGGGCAAAAGTATAATCTGGCTGAATACGAATAACCTGCTTAAAGACCTCGATGGCTTTTTCGTAATCCTTCAATTGAGTGTACACCCATCCCAGTCCATAATGAGAATCTACATCTTTCGGATCTTGTTTAACCGCCTCTTTAAAAGCATCAACGGCTTCCTGATATTTTCCCAATTCTCCATAAGCCCAGCCCAGGTTATAATAAATATTAGTGTAATCCGGATTAATCCGAATAACTTCCCGGTAAGCTTCTACAGTTTTCTCATAATTTCCTTTTTCATTAAGAAGCCAACCTAAATAGAAAAAAGCATCAGTATATTGGGGATTCTTTTGGGTTGCCTTCTTAAAGCTTTCAATAGCAGCGTCCTCATAATTTTCCATTTTTCGGAAAAGCATGCCCATGGTGAAGTAAATCGTATCAGCAGAATCTGGTAGGAAATCTGCAGCCTTTCCCAGATTTTCGATAGCTTCCGGATATTTTTCTAACTCTTTATAATTCATTCCTAAATGGTAAAATGCTTTACCGTAATCCGGTTTGAGTTGAACAGCTTTTTTCAAATTATCAATTGATTTCTGATATTCCCCGATTTCTTCATAGGTAATTCCCAAACCATAATAAGCCTGAGCATCATTAGGGGCAAGTAGTAAAGCCTGTTGGAAAGCTGCAATAGATTCATTATATCTTTCTAATTCATTATATGCCAATCCCAGGCCATAGTGAGCGCTGGCAAAATCCGGTTTACTACGAATGGCCTGTTTAAAGGCTTCTAATGCATCTTTATTTTTTTGAAACTCCAGATAAGAAAGTCCCAATTCGTAATACGCTGAACTGTAATCAGGTCTTAAGTTAATAGCATTTTTATAGTAGGTTATTGCTTTTTCAAATTGATGGGTAATTCTAAATATTTTTCCCATCTGGTAATGAGCTTCTACATAATTTGGATCTATTTCGATAATTTGTTGAAAACAAGCAAGTGCTTCCTCGTATTGTTTTTCATTCTCTAATAAATCAACGCCCTGAAAATACCATTTTTCTGTTGATTTATCCTGACAAAAACTGACTGTGATAAACGAAGTTGTAAACATAATAATTAAGATCAAAGAAATAATGAGTATATTCGGATTCCTCATCCCTTACCTCCTGATTATATTTCCCGTTATTTCATGTAGAGCAGATTACCGATAAACGGTATATTTTTAATGGACAATCCTTACGGCATTTTATTTATTATAATACATTTTAACATATTATAATCATTTCTATCATACAAAATGGCAATTTACAATAATTAAATAAATTATTCATTGTTTCATTATCAATAAGATTGTCAAAAAAACGTTCCCCTCGACATGTTAAATATAATATTACATTATGAAGTCTCTTCCCCTAAATAAAAACACTTTAAGAAATTGTCTCATGTGTTTTTCTTCTTTTAAATTTTAGTTATTTCTTTTAATGAATTGATGACTTCGACTCCCAGCTTTGCAAGTCTTTCATAACTATAATGTCCATTGGCAATCAGCAGACAATCGCTTCCGATGTGTTTAGAAACTATATAATCATGGGCAGTGTCCCCTATCAGAAGCACATCTTGGGGATTTAAATTTAATTCAGCTATCCATTTTTTTCCTCTTTCGACTTTACTTTCGGCATAGTGATTATCCAAACCTATTATTCTGCAAAAATACTTATCAATAGTATAATATTTAATCTTTTCTATCAAGACATCTTCTTTTGAAGCAGATAAAATCGATTGGGATATTTCCATATCTCTTATTTTTTTTAACACTTCTTTTACTCCATCAAATAGCTTACACTCATTAAAACGCGTATAATACCCACTTATAAATTCAACGGTAAGCTCCTCAAATGATTCATCAGAAAAATCAAATCCAAGTTTTGCATAATAATCTATCACCGGGAAATCAAAAATCTTCCTGTATTTTTTTGAATCTATCCCTGGCATGTTGCGTTTCTTTAACATCTTGTTCATGATTTCCACCATCAACCAGACGTCATCCACCAGGGTTCCGTTCCAATCCCAGATAATATGCTTATACTTGCTTATTCTTTCTATCATTTATAACCTCGCCTAACAGATATTAAAGTAATTATAACTATAAAAAATAATATAGGCAAATACTTGAATTTCTTATAAAAAAAGTGAAGTTTCTTTGTGTTGTACTGAATGCTCTATGACGAAAGGCTAAGTTTCACTTTATAAGCTTTCTCGTATTTATTCTCTAAAAAGTGAAGTGCCAGGAAGAGGACAAAACTAATAAATAGGGGGATCGCGGCTAATCGATAAGCCCAAATTAAACTGAATTGGTCTGCAATCCATCCGTAGAGAGTTGGTGCGATTGTGGCAGAAACTCCCTCAACAAAGAGACTTATCCCAAAAATTTTACTCTGATGGTTAACCGGACAAATAAAAGTTAGCCAGGTACTTTGAGATGGGTAAAATATTCCTTCTACAATACCTAAAATTCCAATAAGTAAGACAATGGATATGGGTTGAGCAATGAAAGTGATACTAAAGACTATGAAGGTAGTGATAATGGTAGCTGACAATACCAAGATAAGTGGATGGCTTTTATCTATAATTCTACTGGAAATGAGACTGCCCATAAACATCCCGATAAAAATTATACTAATAATCCAGGCGGAAATCTCGGGTTTTAAACCGAGATAATCTGTAGCATAAAGAGGGAGAAACGAAAGAATAGCCCAAAATCCCAGGCTTCGAATACCCATACTAATAAAAAATAAATTAATGTGTCCTCGCTTGGTTTTCTTCTCTTTTTTTACTTTAAGATTTTTTTTATCCTTTTTGGATTTCAGATATGCATAACCCAAAAAATAACCAGGGAAAGAGAGTAGCAAGCAGGTCATTTTCCATCCCCATGCTTGAACTAAAAATCCGAATAATAAACTTGCAACGATTATTCCTGCTGTTCCCGCAGCTGAAAATAGACTTAAATAACGTCCTCTCTGATTTACTTCAGAATTTTCCCTTATAATAGCAGTTGCCAAGGGATGAAAAGTTGAAACACCGATAGCTAATAAAAATAAAAAAGTAACAATGGTGTTGATATTATTTATCCAGATTAAACTTCCTAAAAAAATAGAAGAGCAGATAAAGCCGCTGGCTATAATCACTTTTTTCTCATATTTGTCCCCAAAATATCCGAATACTAGGGAAAATAAAGACCTTAAAGCAACGTGAATTGTTAAGATTAGTCCTGATTGAACATAATTGATTCCGAACTCTTTTCTTAAAAGGGGCAAAAGAAGAGGGATAATAAAAAAATACATATCATTATAGGAATGGCCTAATGCATTTAATTTTAATTTTGATATTACTTCTCTTCTATCTTTATCAGACATCTTCTTCTTTGACCTCGAATTAATGTATTATAATTAATCTTTTCATTTTAATACTTAGAATTAAATCAGTATATAAAATACTGAGTAAAAAGTAAAGAGTGATTGCTTTTCTATCAGAGAACCGTCCTCTGGTAGATTTTTCCCCTGTACTATAAACTATCAACCGCCCCTTCTATTCTCCCTAAAGCTTTCTCGAGTATAGAGCGGGGGCAGGCAATATTCATTCTCATAAAGCCTTCTCCCTCGGTACCGAACCAGTATCCATCATCAAGGGCTACTCTGGCTTTATTGAGCATAAAATTATTTAAATCTTTGGCACTTAATCCTAATTGCCGGCAATCCAGCCAGACCAAATAAGTTCCTTCCGGTTTTATAACTTCTATTTTTGGGATTTTCTCTTTAAAATATTTCATTAAGAATTCTAAATTTTCATTTAGGTAAGACGATAATTGTTCAAACCATTCTTCTCCGTATCTATAGGCAGCTTCCAGGGCTACCAGTCCAAAAACATTGTTTTCGTCAAGAGCTAAACTGTCTAAGGCATTATTATAGGTTTTATAATATTTTTTATTAGGAATAATTATAGTAGAAGTCTGAAGTCCTGCTAAATTAAATGTTTTGCTCGGTGCAGTGCAGGTAATTGAATGATGAGCAAATGCCGGTGAAATTGAAGCAAAAGGTATATGCTTGTATCCTTTAAATAAAATATCAGCATGGATTTCATCAGAAATAACCATAATCTTATGTTCTAAACAAATTTCTCCCAGTATAATAAGCTCTTCTTTCTGCCACACCCTCCCTACCGGATTATGTGGGCTGCATAATATCAATAACTTTACTCTGGGGTCATCAATTTTTCTTTCTAAATCATCGTAATCCATAAAATATTTTCTATTACTAAGTTTTAAAGGGTTATTTACTACATGACAACCATTATTTTCTATTATCCGGAAAAAGGGATAATAAACCGGCGGTTGAACAATAACCTTATCGCCGGGTTGAGTAAATGCTCTGATAATAATACTCAAGGCGGGAACGACTCCCGGGCTAAAAGCCAACCAATCTTTTTTTACTTTCCAATTATGTCTTTTTTCCATCCAATCAATTATTGCCTGGTAATAGGAATCCGGTCTTGAGGTATAACCGTAAATACCGTGTTCGGCAGTCTTTTTTATGGCTTCAATTACCGGTTTTGGTGCCCTAAACTCCATATCGGCAACCCACATGGGGAGTACATCTTCAGGGATATCACCAAATTTGGTTTTTAATTCATCCCATTTTTCGGAATGATAATCAGTTCGGTCAATAATCTCATCAAAGTTATATTTCATCACCTTTCTCCTCAAATTAAAAATATTTTTCTTCTCGCTCTATTATTAGTCTTTCAACGCCATTAATCTCATCCGAATTAAAAGAGGGGTATCTTTTGATATGTGGATATAGTTACAGCCCCGAATGACATTCTGTTATATTTTATAAGTTTAAATTTATCTTTTTCTATCAAACTTAATAGCCCATCGTTTTGTATGTAGCTTTTAAAATTTATATAATGCTCTCCTCCAGCGATTCCTTCAATTATATTTATTACTATTCTACCAAATTTAGTCGTTTTATTATCAAAAACATAATCAACAACAAGCATAAGTCCATCTTTTTTTATAATTCTATATGCTTCATTTACAAGAGCTTGCTGAGTATTCCTATTTTTTTCATGTATTGCAAAACTTATAATTACTACATCAAATGATGAATCATTAAAATTTGTTTTTATTGCATCTTCACTATAAATCTTTATAGAGAAATTACTTCTTTTTGCAATTTCTAACATTGAATCAGATATATCGAGACAATGAAGATTTCTAAATCCGTGTTTAGAAAGTAAGTTAAGCTGATTCCCGGTGCCACAACATAAATCTAAAATTACTTTCTCTTTATATTTTAAGAGCTCATTCATTACCGCAATTCTTATTGACTTAAGAGGTAAATAAAAAATAGGGTCATATATCTTTGCCATTAAATTATAATTACTCTTCATATCAGATCAAGTCCTTTACAGGCAATAAGAATTTGATAATTTGATTAGAATCCAAACTTCTGACCACTTTCGAGGAAGTAAGAAAATATACAGTAATGTTCGCGGCTATTTGCGGATTTCATTTTCAATTGCCTTTTCAACTTTTCTTTTTGCTTCTTCCCATAATTTCCTTGCTCTCTGTTTTGTTCCATGTGATTGCTCAATTAATAATGAGATTTCTTCTTGAACTTTACTATAAAGGATTGGAACTTGTAAATTCTTAATTTGTTCAGGTCTCCAGTGGGTAATTGCCAATCCTCCACCCTCTCTTTTAATCTGCAACTTCCCGATAATTGAATTAATGCAAAGGGCTAAATATTCCTTATTAATTTTGTTTTCATTAATCTTTAATAGCAGAACACTACCAAGGGAAATCTCTCCTACCGGTTCTTTTACCACATGAGCTATTCCTGGCATTACATCTTTAGTTAAAAGAAAATCTCCGAACTTAGGTTCATAAAGGGCTTTGAGTTTTTGAAAATCAATTATAAATTCCTTAAGTTTTACTATTTTAGAATGCTCTTTTAAACATCTCATAAAACTATCATAAGCGTTTTGTAAATACTCTGCATCTACACGGTGAGCTCTAAATGCTTTTAAAAGATTAGCCGTATAAGAAAGTTCATATTTTGCCTGGAAATCTTTTAGTCCCAATTTTTCTAAAAGAAGTTTTTCGGCTTGCGAGTAAAGGGATTTTGCTTTTTCGATTAAATCAAAAGAGTTTTTAGCAAGTGTCTCTACCTCCTGCTGAAAATCTGCATCAAATAGAGGAATTAGCAATTCTTCTACTTCCCTACAGCTTAAGTTAAATTGCTCGGTTTGTCTGCTTAACATCCAAAGCTGTTCCTTGCCATATTTGGAGTTTAGAAATATGGTCAGATAGAAGGGATTGAGCAAATTCTCATCCGTTTTTATAACCGCAATATTTTGCTTGATTACTGATTGTGGATAGTAATCCAAAAAAATCGCCGCTCTGCCGATGACGTCATAGTGTGCTCCGCTAATTGTTACCGTAACATTTTTGAATTTTAAGTAATCATTCTCCGATAAACTTCGAGCAGGTAGAAAATCTGAATTTTCAAAATAAATTACTCCTTCTCTCAAATTGTCTGTCCTTAAAAAATGAATTCTTATATCATCCTGGTAAATATCTCGATCTCTCGGAGTATATCCCATCCTAACCGGTTCTACTATCAGATATCCTAATTTTCTGATAATAGTAATTTTTTTTAGGTCCTTCTCTAATTTAAGAAAGCTTGTACTATAACGGCCTGCATCAAACCTTTTAACTCCTTCAATTTCTGATAATTTCACAATACTTATCCTGGTCATATTTTTAAGCCCTCCAGAAATTAAAATTCTGCTTTTTGGCAAATTTAACAAAATCCTCGGCTATTTCATCCAAATCATGGTCAATTATGCTGTGTCCATATTTATCTAAAAGGAATTCTCCTTTAACCCCTCTTTTATATCTACATTCTCCTTTATGATTTTTGAGCGATTTTTGATTCACCGCAAAGAAAATTTGATAATCAATTTCTTCTATTACTTTGCCATCTAACCAGAATTTCTTAAATTGTTTGGTTATCTCAATATCATTTAAAGTTAAATAGATTTGCCCGCCTAAAGTTCTTTGAGAAATCTCTCTATTAAACTTTTTAATCTCACCGATCAAAGCGCTAATTTCTTTTCTTGTTTCTTCTATCTTTTCATCGTTTGAAATATTGCCCTTTAATTTTTTTTGCTTATCACTTAAAAGAGCTTGCATTTCTTGTAATTTCTCGATTAAATCTTTGAGTGATTTTTTACTTTTAATTTCTTCGGCCCCTTCAATATCCGAACCTTCAATTTTTTCTTCTAATTTTTTCTTTGTTTCAAAATAGGTATTAATGAAAGATTTTATTTCTTCAGACAGCTTTCCCTCACATAACAATTTATCCCAACTCGTATTCTGATAATATTTTTTCACTTCTTCTACCAGATCGACACATTCAGTTAGAGCTTTGAGTGATTTCTTCCTCTTAATTTCTTCGGTTTTTTCCAGCTCTTCGGCCTTTTCATCTTCCAAACTTTCAATTTTTTCTTCTAATTTTTTCCTCGTTTCTTCTTCTAATTCCTCTCTTTCCTCAAAATATGTCTCAACGAAAGATTTTAATTCTTCGTTTAGTTCTTCCTCGGGCAGCAATTTATCCCAACTCACATCCTGATATTCTTTCTTTAATCGTTCTACAAACTCGAACCATTCTCTTTCACATTTTACCTTAATCCCCTGGGTTTTCTTTTTTTCTTCATTGGTATATTTTTGCAAAAACAAGATACTTGTTTTTATTCCGGTGTAAGGTTTAAAGGTGTTTCCATGTAAACCCACTACTGCTAAAATTCTCGCTTCATCTATTATGAATCTACGGATATATTCAGCGCTTGCACTATTTAACAAGACCTGGGGTAAAACAATTGCCATTCTACCACCAGGTCTTATAAACTGTAACGAACGATCTAAGAAAAGGATGTGTCGACCTATCTGTTTTACTAATCTACTATTTTTCACTGCTAATTGATAAAGCTTTAAAATATCTCTTTCCTTCACTTTACCAGTAAAAAGCGGATTGGTCATAAGAAGGTCAAAATTAAAATACAAAAATCTGTTTTGATTTTCTTTATCTTTCTCTTGGTTTTCGGGAAACCTCAGAAGTCTCGGTCTTAAAGCGGATTTTATTTCATCATTCCATATTAAAGGATTCAATGAATCACCACCTGAACCGCCGCCAAATATATGGGATTTGCTATTTCCGACTATGAAGTTAATGGCTTTGGCGATTTTTATAGCTTCTTTGGCAAAATCTATTCCGTATAGATTGTTTTGTGTAAAATTTTTCGCTGCCACAGGAAGCCCTCTACCGGTAATCACGCCACCGGCAACCCACTTAATAGAATGCAGTAGAAAACCTGCAGAACCACAGTCCGGATCAATGACAAATTCGTTAGCTTTAGGATTTAACATTTTTACAACCATATCCTGAATAGGTCTAGGCGTAAAGAATTGTCCTTCCTTCTTTTTAGACTCCTCAGGAATTAGATATTTAAAAGCTTCATCAATTACTCGCAAATTTGAATTAAACAATTTTATTTTTTCTAAAAATGATACGCAGACTTTTAAATGTGTATCCATGAGTTCTATTTTATCCGTAGAATCGAATACTCCTGCCCAGTTTTTTTTAGCCCCTTCCAGGAGAATAGCAATTGCTCTTTTTACTTGCTTCGGGCTTCTATCTCCGGCAAAAAATTCTAATTGGTAATCAGGATTATTTATCCCATTCCACTCATCATAAAGCTTAGCATAAATCAATTTAAAAATTTCATCAAAAACCTTAACCCCGGCATCTCTTAAAACCAGTTCTTCAAGATCTAACAAAATCTTTTTAAGTGTGTTTTTGCCTTGCTTTAGTTCATTGTGTTCTTCTAACCATTTAAAAGTCCCTCTTTCAGTTAATATATCTCCAAGCGTTTCTGATATTTTAGGGATTCGAGGGATTTCTACAAATAAATTGGGTTCCTCTCTATGAAGTCTTATTATCTCATCCCCATTTGACCAAATACCGATAGGAGCACTTTCAGTACTACAGTAACTTTTAAGCTTTTCTAACCCGGTAGTTCGATCAGGCCTTTTTATTTCAAATAAGATATGATAATGTTTTAAATCTTCCTGAAAAACTACAATATCTACGGTTTGAGGCTCTATTTGAGAAGCAAAATAGACGATTTTCTTTACTCCAATTCGCTTTTTAGAATAATTATATTCATTAAGTAACCGGTAAATCCAGAGTTGTCTAATTATTTCTTCCGGCTTAGCCATTTTATATTTATTCTTAATTTGACATTTTATAAAATGTTTTCCTTCTTGCTCGATTATTAATCTTTCAATAGCCTTAATCTCATCCGAATTAAAAAGAGATAAACCATGTTTAACATCCGGTGCAGAAAATATTTTTTGGAGATTTAATCTATTCGACATATTTTACCCCCCTCCTCATCTTTATTTTGAATATTTGAATTTCTATTTAAATCCTACTTTAATAACTTTAATTATATATTCTATATCTTACCCTGCATATCCTTCTTTTTACATTAAAATAAAAAACCCGAACAATAAAATAAATTCGGGCTTTTGGCTAAATAAATCTAATTGCGTTAAATTACGCCAAACAACTATCCCCATTTCTTTTTTATATCAAGAATTCAACTTATTATTCGAAAAGCTTCTTGTATTGACCGTATCCTTCCTTTTCTAAGTCTTCTTTGGGAATAAAGCGAAGTGCAGCTGAGTTCATACAATAGCGAAGACCAGAGGGCGCAGGTCCATCATTAAATACATGGCCGAGGTGAGAATCTGCATATTTGCTCCTTACTTCCGTCCTGCTCATGAACAAGCTTTTATCTTCTTTTTCTAAAATGTTATCCGGTTCGAGTGGTTTCGTAAAGCTTGGCCAGCCTGTTCCCGAATTAAATTTATCAAGAGAACTAAAAAGTGGTTCACCGGATACAATATCCACATAAATACCTTCTTTCTTATTATCCCAATATTCATTATCAAATGCCTTTTCTGTACCGCATGACTGCGTTACGTTAAACTCTAAAGGAGTTAACCTATTTTTCAGTTCTTCATCCGACGGTTTTTCGAACTTACTATAATTATTTTTCGTTGTGTTATCCCATGTAGATTTAAGGTATGCTTCACGTCCTGAACCAGCGCGATATAATTTATATCTTATAGAGGATTTCTTATAGTAATCTTGATGATAATCCTCCGCCACATAGAATTTGGATGCCGGTATTATTTCTGTAACAATATCTCTTTGAAATTTGCCTGATACTTGCAATTTTTCTTTTGACTCTTCTGCCAAACGTTTTTGTTCATCATTGTGATAAAAGACCGCCGTTTTGTATTGTGATCCTATATCTGCAAACTGACCCCTGATATCGGTAGGATTTATTTGCCTCCAGAAAACTTCAAGTAACCCGGAATAAGTGATAATTGAAGGGTCAAAGGTAATTTGCACAGCTTCCAAATGACCGCTTTTTCCGGTTGATACCTCTTCATAGGTTGGATTCTCTTTATGTCCACCGGTGTAACCTGCTATAACTTCCGTAACACCATTTAATTCTTCAAAAGGAGATTCCATACACCAAAAACAACCGCCTGCAAAGGTGGCTTTTTCCATTTTACTTTCCTCCTCATTTTTTATCATGGTTTTATCTTGTCCATTCGCTAAAGCGATAAAACAAATGCAAACCAGACTTATAATAAATATTTTAAATAAATTTTTAACTTTTACTTTCATTTTAAATATCTCCTTTTTATTTTTTAAATTTTTTAAAATCGAAAAACACTATAGTTAAAACGCGTTGCTAAATAATTTTTTTATAATTATCACCTCCTTCTCTTTTTCAATTAGAATCAGGTAAAGCTCCTCTGCATACTTCTAAATTTTTATCATTTTTTGTCTTTCTTATCTTTCTACCGTTTATTACTTTTACTATATATTTTTTAATGATACTGTGATAGTATCTTTATATAATACTAATAATACTATAGTTGTATCATAATGTCAAGCTAATATTTTTATTTTGTAATTAATCTGTGATATTGTCACCTTGAAATTAATCAGTGATAATGTCACTATGGAAAAGGTAAGATATCTAATGACCAAAAAAGAATTAGTAAGAGTCCATGTCATCAAATCCCTAATTGAGGATAAGATGACCAGCAGGGAAGCTGCAGAGGTTTTAAGTCTCAGCGAACGCCAGATAAAACGTCTAAAGGCAGGTGTTAAAAAAGATGGCGAGGTGTTTGTTATCCACAAAAATAGAGGACGTAAACCTAAGCATACTATCCCCGGTGAGACAAGAGAGGAAATTGTTTTTCTGGCTAGAAATAAATACAAAGGGGTAAATTATACCCATCTTGCAGAACTTTTGAGAGAACGTGAAGGGATTACTATTAGTCAGTCTTCTGTATCCAGAATCCTTAAAGCCAAAGGCATTAAAAGTCGAAAGAAACACAGGCCGCCTAAACCTCACCGCACGAGAGAACGTAAGCCTCAAGAGGGGCTTTTATTGCAAATGGATGCCTCTCCTTATGAATGGATACCCGGTATAGTATGTTCTCTACATGGGGCGATAGATGATGCCAGAGGGAATATAACCGGCCTTTATTTCTGTGAAAATGAATGTTTAAACGGTTATTACGAGGTTAAAAGACAGACCATTTTAGAATATGGTCTAGCGGTTAGTATTTATGTAGACCGACATACTATATTTAAGGCACCCAGTAATTCCAAGCTTACCATTTATGATGAACTGGAAGGTAAAACTTTAGCTTATACCCAGTTTAGTAGGGCTATGCAGGAACTTTCCGTGGGGATTATTTATGCTTACTCTCCCCAGGCTAAAGGTCGTATCGAAAGGTTATGGGAAACCTTGCAGGATAGGTTAACCTTAGAGCTGCGTCTTGCTGGTATTAAATCTATTAAAGAAGCGAATGCCTTCCTTCCGGGATTTATC
>Ga0208905_1000299_pt1 | contig 25110 bp, 26 predicted proteins | sample AntAceMetag02UKS_FD_184776 | JGI IMG/M metagenome (GOLD analysis project Ga0208905, IMG submission 184776) | Saline lake microbial communities from Ace Lake, Antarctica - Antarctic Ace Lake Metagenome 02UKS (SPAdes) (version 2) | ecosystem: Environmental > Aquatic > Non-marine Saline and... | reverse complement strand
AAGGTCATCGAGGGGGTCAAGTTCGTAGATGGAGAGATGAAAGAGATAGCTGCTTAGGAGCTGTTACACGAGGATGCGCACATGCTCCTGTCCACAACATTTGACAATATCTCTCCTGATTCTGTAAACCTTATGCCACAAAGACAGTAGGAGCAGTTACTTGTTTCTTGTTTCTGTAACGCCTTCTTAGTCCACGCGACAATAGTTATACCAGTCAACTATGAACTAGAAACCAGTAGCTGTTTTCAGGGTGTCTTTGTGCCTTTGTGGCAATTATTTTAAATACACTTGTCCTTCTTCTTCAATGCTATTTTATATACGGCGTCCCTCGCGACGCCGCGCATACGGGCAACGAGCTTGATCGCCTCCATCCTTTCGATGGACAGCTCCTCCTCGACCATCCTCAGGTGCTCGGCCGGATCGAGCTTCCGCCACGTGTCGCTCCCGTCAACGCCTCCGACGAGGAGGACGACCTCCCCCCTGACTCGCTCTTTCCCCACCTGCTCCAGGACGTCCGAAACGCTTCCCCTGATCACCTCCTCGTTCAGCTTGGTCAGCTCCCGGCAGATAACAACATTACGCCCGGGGCCGAGGACGTCACGGATTATTTCGAGCGTACTCAGCAACCTGCCGGGCGCCTCGAAGAAGATGGATGTCTTGTCCTCGAAGAGCATGCCGGCGAGCACCTTCCTCTTTGCTGCCTCTCCCCTGGGCGGAAAACCGCGAAAAACGAAGTTATGAGCGGGGAGCCCCGAGACAGCCAGGGCGGAAACCACAGCCGATGGGCCGGGTACAACCTCCACCCTGATTCCCTCATCTATGGCGCACCGAATGAGCCGGTAACCGGGATCGGAGAGGCCGGGCATACCTGCGTCCGACGTGATAGCTACCTTCGAGCCACCCTTGAGCCTCCCGATAAGTTCCGCCGCCCTCTTTTTCTCGTTGGCGTCGTGGCAGCTCAACAAGCGCGCCTGTATGCCGTATTTTGACAGGAGCTTGCGCGCCACCCGCGTGTCCTCGGCGGCAACAAGATCGACCTCGCCGAGGACCCTGATCGCCCGGAGTGTCATATCCTCCATGTTGCCTATGGGGGTACCGACTATATAGAGAATGCCTGCCATGACCCTGAATTACCTATCCTATTTTACTATTTTTAGTTTGTGTTTTTGCTCTTTAATCTTTGATTTTTGATTTATATATAGACCAATCCAACCCCGCAGGAACCTAATCGGAACACTCCTTCATATACTCCTTTGCCATCTTGATTCTATTAGAGATGCTCGGGTGGCCGTGGAGGATGAACTCTATCACCTTGTTAGGCTCCCTCCTGACCAGGTTCTGGTCCGCCAGCTTTTCCATCGCACTGATGAAGGCTTCCGGCCTCCCTGCGACCTCAAGAGAAAAAGCGTCCGCCGCGGTCTCAAGCCTCCTCGAATACGCGTTCTCTAATGGGAGAATGAGGAGGCCGAAGACGAATAAAACGAGAGCGAAGATGGGAAGGCTGGCGATGTCGGCTATGGAATCCATGCCCGCAGCGCCGGCGAGGAACGGCATAACCTTTCCCGCCGCGTAAAAAGCGCAGACGGTAAGAACAGAGCTTACAATCATCCTCTTCATCAGGTGTCCGCCGGCGTAGTGGCCGAGCTCGTGGGCCAGGACCGCCTCTATCTCATCCGGCGAGTATTCGCCGATGAGCGTGTCGCTCAGTATAATCCTTTTCGAGCTTCCCAGGCCTGCCACAGCGGCGTTAGCCTTTCTGCTCTTACTGCTCAAGTCAAAGCTATAGACATTTTTAACAGCTGCGCCGGCCTTACCCGCAAGAACCCTCAGCCTCTCCACCAGCCCCTCATCCTCAACGGGATCGAGTTTGAAGAAGATGGGGATGATCAGCTTTGGAGCTACCCGCGCGAGCACGACACCGCCGGCGATCCAGAAAAAAGCCCCCCAGAGCCACCAGTATCGTGGTGACGCCCTGAGGAAAAAATATACGGCCTCCACGGCTGCCAGAGAGATCGCCAGGCCCAGTAAGAAGGCCTTGATATGGTCCCATAGCCATCGGAAGAATGTCTGCGTGGAGAGGCCGAACCTCCTCTCAACAATAAAGCCCCCATACACAGAAAGAGGGAAAGTAATAATTAAGTAGATTAGGGCAAAATATACCACATAAATGTATATTTTAATCCCTATATTGGGACAGTATGACTGGATATAGGCCGATAATCGCCAGGACGCCCCACTTACGATAAACAGGACAAGAAATGCAAGGACGAGCAGGATCTCGAAAAGAAAGATCCTGTTATGAATGCTCTCATAGGCTTTTGCTCTGTCTTCCATCACCCATGGCGAAAGGACGCTACCTTCAATCTCACCATTGCTCGCTTTAAGGCATGCTCGGCTCGCGACCTGTCCATGCGCTCATCGCCTGAATCAAGCCGCTCCCTGGCGCGCTTCATGGCGGCCTCCGCCCGCTCCACGTCTATGTCCCTGCCTATCTCACCCGAAGCAGCGCACACATCCACCTGGTTTTTGTTCATCCTCAGGATGCCGCCGCATATCACAAAACGGTGTATCCTGCCTTTATCGACCCGGACCTCCATCGGGGCTGTCCTCAGGATCGTGGTATATGCCGTATGGTCCGGGAGGATGGAGAACTGCCCCCCCACGCTCTCGCCTACCAGCATGGAGGCCCCGTCTATCCGCGCGATCTCCCTCTCGGGCTTTATTATCCTGATGTTCAGGGACGTCATTACTCACCCCAGCTTTTTAGCCTGCTCCTTCGCCTCTTCCACGTTCCCAACCATATAGAACGCCTGCTCCGGAATATCATCGAGGCGCCCCTCGATAAGCTGCTCGAATGCGTCTATTGTCTCGTTCAGGGGAACGTACTTCCCGGGCGTCCCCGTAAACTGCTCGGCGACGAAGAAAGGCTGCGAGAAGAACCGCTGTATCTTGCGGGCCCTCGAGACTACGATCTTGTCATCCTCGGAGAGCTCGTCCATGCCCAGGATCGCGATAATATCCTGCAGGTCCTTGTACTTCTGGAGGATAAGCTGAACCTCCCGCGCAACCTCGTAGTGGCGCTCACCGACGATTCGCGGGTCGAGGATCCTGGAAGTCGAGTCCAGGGGGTCCACGGCCGGGTATATGCCCAGCTCGACTATCTTCCGGGAGAGGACGGTCGTGGCATCAAGATGGGCGAAGGTCGTCGCCGGGGCCGGGTCCGTCAGGTCGTCCGCCGGCACGTATATGGCCTGTACCGAGGTAATGGACCCCTTCTTCGTCGAGGTGATCCTCTCCTGGAGGTCGCCCATCTCCGTTCCCAGCGTCGGCTGGTATCCAACGGCCGACGGCATCCTCCCGAGGAGCGCCGAAACCTCGCTCCCTGCCTGGACGAAGCGGAATATATTATCGATGAACAGCAGGACGTCCTGCCCCTCCTCGTCCCGGAAGTACTCGGCGACTGTCAACGCGGTGAGCCCCACGCGGAGCCGGGCGCCCGGGGGTTCGGTCATCTGCCCGAAAACCAGGGAGGTCTTCTCCAGCACACCGGACTCCTTCATCTCGAGCCACAGGTCGTTCCCCTCCCTGGTCCGCTCACCGATCCCGCCGAAGACGGATATCCCCCCGTGCTTCGTGGCGATGTTGTGGATCATTTCCATGATGAGGACCGTCTTGCCGACACCGGCCCCCCCGAAGAGGCCGGTCTTTCCCCCCTTGACGTAGGGCGCAAGGAGATCTATGACCTTCAGGCCGGTCTCGAACATCTCCGTCGTCGTAGATTGGTCCTCGAAGGGCGGCGCCGGCCTGTGTATCGGATAGTGCATGTCGGCTTTTATGGGACCGCCGCCGTCTATAGGCTCCCCGAAGACGTTCATCATCCTGCCCAGTGTCCCGCTGCCGACCGGGATCGTTATCGGGGCGCCCAGGTCTTTCCCCTGGATGCCCCTGCCGAGGCCGTCCGTGGGGGCCAGGGCCACACACCTCACGCGGTTGTCGCCGAGGTGGAGGGCGACCTCCGCGATGAGCTTCCGCCCCTCCTCGGATCCCCTCTGTCCCTTCGGTACGAAGTTTATCTCGATGGCGTTGTTCAGGGCCGGAAGCTTACCCCGCCCGAACTCCAGGTCCAACACGGGACCCACAACCTTAATCACCCTTCCCACGTTCTTTTCCATGTAAAGCTCCTATACTTATTAAAATCAAAAATAATAAATCAAAGATCAAAAACACATACGCAAAAATAATAAAATTGACAGGATTAAAACAAGCTGCCAGAGACCAAATATTTCAAATCTACGAATACTTTTGCCACTAAGACACCAAGGCACAAAGAATAATTATTATTAGCTTTTCTTCGTGCCTTTGTGGCTAGTTTAAATAACAAATTCCTATACTATCAAGTTAATAGGCTGACGCGAGGGCCTCGGCGCCGCCGACAATCTCGACGATCTCCCCCGTTATCGCCGCCTGCCTGGCGCGGTTGTAGTTCAATGTCAGCTCATCTATGAGATCCGCGGCGTTGTCGGAGGCGCTCTCCATAGCGTTCATCCTGGCAAGCTGTTCGGCCACATCGCTCTTCATCAGGCACGTCTGTATCTTCTGCCGGAGAACCTGCTTGATTACCGCGTCCAGGAGAGAGAGGTAGGACGGCTCGATGAGGTACATCGGAGGTCGCTCTTTCGACTGCCTATCGATATCGACGGGCACGATCCTCTCGGCCACAACCCCCTGCTCATAGACGGAGTCATACCTGTTGAAGACGACATCCCAGAACCCCACTTCGCCGCTCAGGAATTTAGCGATGATGAACCCGGCGATATCGTTTACTATGCGTTTCGGCTCACCCATCGATACATCCTCGTACTTCCGCGCAAATTCCAGGCCGCAGCGGGCAAAGAAAGAGTTTCCTTTTTTACCTATGGAGACGAGGAGTCCTCCGCCGCCTACGAGGGACATCGCGCGCTTGATGATGCCGGTATTGAAGCCGCCGCAGAGGCCCTTGTCGGACGTAATCACGATGTACCCGGGCGGACCCCCCTCGCGTTTCCTCATCAGCGGGTTAATCTCCTCCCTCGCGCCGTAAAGGAGCTCGTCCAGCAGGGAGGAGAGGACCTCCACGGCCGGCATGGAAAGCGCCTGCCGGTTCTGCGCCTTCCTGAGCTTCGCCGCGGCCACCATCTTCATGGCCCGCGTTATGTGCTGTATCTCCCGGATGCTCTTTATCCGGCTCCGTATATCGCGTGTGTTCGCCATCTTCGGTATGGGACAGGGTTATTGAGCTTCCTCCCCCCCCGCTTTATCTTCGGACTTCTCACCGGTCTCTGCCGCCGCCTCGCCCGCGGGCGCCCCCACAGCCTCTTCTCCTTCTTCGGCTTCTTCTTCAGGTTTCAGGCTTTCCCCGGACTCGCTGACGAATACTTTCTTGAAACCGGCGATTGCCTCATCCAGCTTCCTCATGATGTCGGCGTCGAACTCCTTCTTCTCCGCTATAATCGAAACCAGGTCGCCGTGCTTCTTCTTCATGTACCCGATGAACTCGATTTCGAACCTCCGGCAATCCCCGACCGCAACGTCCTTCAGGTGATTGTGAACCCCCAGATATATCGCCATCACCTGCTCCTCCATCGAGAGGGGGCTGTACTGCCCCTGATTGAGAAGCTCGACGAGCCTCTCACCCTTCGCGAGCTGGGCCTGCGTCGTCTTATCGAGCTCGGTCCCGAACTTCGAGAACGCCGCCATTTCCCTGTACTGGGCGAGGTCCAGGCGAAGCCTTCCCGCGACCTGCTTCATGGCCTTCACCTGGGCGTCACCGCCCACCCTTGAAACGGAGAGCCCCACGTTGATCGCCGGCCTGATGCCGGCGTGAAAGAGATCGGACTCCAGGTATATCTGACCATCTGTTATGGAAATCACGTTCGTCGGTATATACGCGGAGACGTCTCCCGCCTGCGTCTCGATAATGGGGATCGCCGTGAGCGACCCTCCGCCCATCTCATCGCTGTATTTTGCGGCCCTCTCCAGCAGTCTGGAATGGAGGTAAAATATATCCCCGGGATAGGCTTCCCGGCCAGGCGGCCTTCGGAGGATAAGCGACATCTGCCTGTACGCCACGGCATGCTTCGATAGGTCGTCGTATACAACCAGCACGTGCTTCCCGGAGTCCCGGAAGTACTCACCCATCGCGCACCCCGAATAGGGGGCGATGTACTGCAGCGGGGCGGGGTCGCTTGCCGTCGCCGAGACGATTATCGTGTACGACATGGCACCGTAATCCTCCAGCGTCTTCGCGACCTGGGCGACCGTGGACTTCTTCTGGCCTATGGCCACGTATATGCAGTACACGTCCGTGTCCTTCTGGTTGATTATCGCGTCGATCGCAAGGGCCGTCTTGCCGGTCTGGCGGTCGCCTATAACCAGCTCCCTCTGCCCCCTCCCTATGGGGACCATCGAGTCGATGGCTTTAAGGCCGGTCATCAGAGGCTCGCAGACGGGCTGCCGCTCGATGACGCCGGGAGCAAGCCTCTCTATGGGGCTCGAGCCTCCGCACTTTATCTCCCCCTTGCCGTCTATCGGCTTGCCGAGAGCGTTCACGACCCGGCCGCAAAGCTCCTCTCCCACGGGGACCTCCGTGATCCTTCCTGTCCGCTTTACGGTGTCCCCCTCCCTGATGAGCTCATCCTGCCCCAGGATTACGCAGCCGACGCTCTCCTCCATCAAGTTCATCACCATGCCGTAAACCGAATGGGGGAACTCTATCAGCTCGCCGGACACGGCCTCGTCCAGACCGTATATCGTAGCGACGCCGTCGCCGACCTCGACGACCGTTCCGACATCCGAGACCTCGAGCTCGCTTCCAAACCTCTTGATCTGCTCCTCGATAATGGCTGTTATCTCATTAGGCCGTATTTCCATTTCAATTCCCTTTCTTGCCATTCGCTGCTAAAGAATCATCAAAGTCAAACCGCGGATTAAGCGGATTATGCTGATTGTTAAAAATAGATTGAGGCTGTAGCGTCCCCGCTCCTGCGAGGACGAATGCCATACGAAGACCATAGATGAATCGGGTCAATATCATTTTTTTCAATTTCTCTAAATAATCCGCCCAATCCGTACAATCAGCGGTTACTCCTATTGTATTTTTAATCTGTGAGAACCTTCCGCATACCCTCTATCTTGGAAAGGAGGCTTCCGTCAAATATCCTGTCGCCCACACGGGCCCGCACGCCCGCCAGGAGCCCCTTATTGATCACAGTATCCACCTTTATCTTTTTATTCGTTATCCTCTCGAGCTGCCGCTTTATGGTCTCCACCTGTTCATCATTTAAAGGAGACGCCGTCTCCAGCCGGGCCGTGCCGCGACCGAGCACCTCTTCCGCCATCCGCCCGTAGTCGTATGCGATTTCATCGATTATCGATATCCTGCCCTTCCGGACCAGCAGGAGGACGAACTTCCTTCCGAGGGCGGAAGCCCCGGCCATCAACTTCTCCACGGGCTCCAGCTTGTCCTCCATGTCTATAAGGGGGGATGCCAGGAACCTCCTGAAGTCAGGGTTATCCCTCAGGGCCCCGGACATACCCTTGATATCCGCGGCAGCTTCATCGACCACGCCCTCCTCGATAGCAAGGTCAAGAAGCGCCTTCGCGTACCTTGCAGAAAGAACCTTCTCCACGCCTACTTCCTCTCCTCGAGCTCCTCCATGAACTCGGTGACCGTCCTCTCGTGATCCTCGACATTAACGCTCCTCTCGAGCAGCTTCTCCGCTATGTCGATTGAAAGGCCGGCCACATCTTTTTTAAGCCTGCTCCGCGCGTCTTCAACCTTCTTCCCGATCTCATCACCGGCCCTCTCCATCATCCGCCCGGCTTCTTCCTTTGCCTGTGCTACTATCTTCGCCTGTTCCTTCCTGCCGTCCAGCCGGGCTTCCTTGACAATATCGCCCGCCTCCAGGCGCGCCTTCTTCAGGCCGTCACGGGTCTCTTTCAACAGCTCGCCGGCACTGGACCTATCTTCCCTTGCCTCGGACCGCGCGGCGGCTATCTCCCCTGACCTCTTGTCCAGAAATCCAACCATCGGTTTCAGGAGAAACCTCTTGAACAGCCATAAGAGAACGGCGAAGTTAATGACCGTGATGAGGATGGTTATATTCAGACTTATCAACTTGAATCCCCTTCTTTTGCCTATACCACGAATATCAGAAGCAGGGCTATAACCAGGGAGTAGATCCCGGTCGACTCCGATACAGCCTGGCCGATGAGCATCGTCCTTGTGATCAACCCGGCCTGCTCCGGCTCACGCGACACGCCCTCGCACGCCTTGCCCGCGGCGAATCCCTCTCCGATGCCCGGGCCGATCGCCCCGAAGCCCATGCAGACGCCGGCGCCTATAAGCGCGGCTGCCCTTACGATTTCCGCTCCAGTTATACCGTCCATACGCTACCTCCTTCTTTTTTTGTCGCTTTCTCTCGATTCATAGTAGATCAACCATGCAGCACGAAAAGCATCAGCAGGGCAACGACAAGTGAATATATTGCAGTCGACTCCGATATTGCCTGGCCGATGAGCATCGTCCTGACCAGTACGCCCGACGCCGTGGGGTTCCTGCTCACACCCTCGCACGCCTTGCCTGCGGCGAAACCCTCGCCTATGCCGGGGCCCATCGCGCCCACGCCCATGCATACACCCGCCCCGATCATGGCGAATGCGTGAAGAACCGTAACCTCCCCTCCTCTGACAAAGAGGATCATCAGGGCGATCAGCAGCGCGAATATACAGGGCGATTCGGCTATCGCCATTCCGATGAACATCGTCTTCATAATATCGGCCTGCGCCTTCGGCTGTCGCATTATGCCCCTGACGGCCATGCTCCCGGCATAACCGATGCCGACCGCCGACCCGATTGCGCCCAGACCCATGCACAAGGCGGCTCCAGCAAAGGACGCTATCTTCATTAAAGCGCCTATATCCATCACGTCATCTCACTCGCTCTCGCTTATCATTACCGCTATGTATGTCAGCGCCAGCATCGCGAAGACAAACGCCTGCACCAGGCCCACGAATAGGCCGAAAAACGCTTTTAGACCCAGCTCCAGGGGCAGAATAAGCCCCCTACCTATTAAAAATTTTATCAACAGCTTCATTACAACGGCCAGTATAATCCCCCCGCCCATAATATTCCCGAATAGACGGAAGGAGTGGGATAGCATCTTGCCTATCTCCCCCACGATATTGAGAGGGAACATAAACCACATCGGTGAAAAATAATCGCCGATATATGTCTTCAAGCCCTTGTACCTTATGCCTGATACATGGGCTATGAAAAAGCACATGATGCCCAGGCCAAGCGTCGTGTTCAGGTCTTTCGTGGGCTCCTCTATAGCGAGCCATTCCGGTGTTACCGGCTCCACCTTCCCCTCCGGAAGAAGGAAGCCTTTTATCTTGGCAGCCACACCCTTCCCCTCGTCGACCGGAGTTATTTCCGCTCCCTCCTCGACGTGTGTCCCGCTCCTGCCAACTACCTGCCATACACTCGGTATAATACCGATCCAGTTAGATAACAGGACGAAGATGAATATGGTGATTATCAACGGGAGGTATTTCCTGCCCGTCTCCTTGCCCATTGTCTGTTCGCAGATCGAGTCGAATCCCGATACGATCATCTCCGTCACGACCTGCAATCTACGGGGCGGCTCCGCCAGTTTTCGCCCGATGAACCAGCCTGTCCCTATCATCACCGCCATGATGAACCATGTATTCAGGACCGTTGCGATATTCACCGACATAAGAGCCGGATACCTGGAGCTTAAAACAAACCTCGCCGGGTCTCGACCCACGTCCGTCATGTCCACTTCCACATGCCCTGCAAGGAATACCTGCAATTCTATAATGAGAATCAATAATAAAATAAACTTCCTTAAATTATGCTTCTTTATGAATGATAGTACCGTTGGTATAAATTTCATGTACTGACTCCCGTCCAGAAAGTCGATAACTGCACGACCGCCAATCCTATAAAGCACGCTACAATGCTTCCCTTCACCATTCCGCAATAAGCTGCAAGTATCACTGCCATCGCGGCATACCTGATAAAGAAGTTTCTTACTATTCGATTTCTTGAGCGAGGCTGATCACCCGCTATTGCCGAAGCGTCCCTTGCCAGCATGGCCATGTTTACAAGACCCAGGGCCAGCCCCATGATAAAACCCGGTATGCTGGCGGTACACCCAACTGCCATCAATAGTAATGCTGCCGCAGCACCGAGCAAAAATGACCTTTTTGATATATCAGCTACCGTTTTTTCTATCATAACGGTCCATGCTCTTGATTATTACTTTGTAGGATGAGACAAATCCCCCGCCGATGCCGACTATTCCCAGTATGATTATGAAGCAATGCCCGATTCCAAACAGTTTATCGACCATGTAACCTATAAAGCCGGCAACCATGATTGACGCAACCATTGTCAATCCCAGTTGCGTAACCAGGTTAATGCATTGCATCAACTCTGATGTTTTTATATCCTTGAATATCAATATAGTATATATATGATTAATATCGCATATTATTACAGAATTACATCTATCAAGCGGTCCAGGTCTCCCGGAGAGAAAAAGCTGATCTCGATCGAGCCTTTCTTCTTTCCGCGCATCCTTATCGTCACTTTCGTTGCAAGCTTCCTCTGCATCTCTTCAGCAATCGCCTCCAGGTGTAGATCAACAGCAGCTCCAGCCTTTACCCTCTTCCCCAGTATCTTCCTCGCTGAAAGCTTTTCCGTTTCCCTGACTGACAGTCCCCGCTTCAGAATTCTATAAAAGATCTCTTTCTGGCAGGCCTTTTCCTCGCATGAAAGCAGCGCCTTTGCATGACCTGCCGATATAACCCCTGAAGACAGCGCCTTCTTGATATCATCCGGTAGCTTCAGCAGCCTTAGTGTGTTCGCTACCGTGGCCCTGTCTTTCCCCACCTTCTTTCCTACCTCCTCCTGCTTCAAGCCGAATACTTCTATCAACCGCTTATAACCGTTGGCCTCTTCAATTGGATTTAGGTCCTGCCTCTGCAGGTTCTCAATTAATGATATCTCAAATGCGTCCTCGTCCGTCGCGTCCCGCACAACGCACGGCACTCTGCCGTATCCGAGCATTTTAGCAGCCCTCAGCCTCCTCTCACCCGCTATGAGGTCGAAACCCTGCCCGGATCTTCTGACGATTATTGGCTGTATAACACCTTTTTCGGATATCGAGGCCACGAGCTCCTGCATCTTATTTTTCGCGAAATCTTTCCTGGGCTGATTCGTACTTGTGCGGATTTCATCGATTTTAATATCTATAACGCCCCTTCCTTCCTCCATGCTCCTGTCAGGTATCAGCGCTCCCAGACCTTTCCCCAGTGCTTTCTTTTTCACCATTCTTCCTCCCCGGACCCAGAAGGCGTCCAACTATAAGCTTCCATAAACCAGTAAGATATATCTCTTATATCTACTCCATTTGCTGCTTCAATATATTACCATCATGACATATATATGTCATTCTTTTTTGTTCTTCTGCTCTTTCCACGTTCGAATCATCAATTATAATGCCATTCCTGCTCAAAAATTCCCTGCCAGCCTCCATGTATGCCTTAGCTCCTGAACAGAGGGGATCGTAAGAGAATATATCCTTCCCGAATCCCGGCGCCTCGCTCAGTTTGACGTTCCTCGGTATAACTGTCCTGTAAATCTCGTTTGGAAAAAAAGATGTGACCTCGTCAACAACCTGCCTGGAGAGGTTTGTCCTGTAATCCCACATCGTCATCAATATACCCTCGATAATCAGGCCCCAGTTGATATTTTCCCTCACCAGCTTGACAGTATCCAGAAGCTGGGTCAAACCCTCAAGGGCGTAATACTCGCACTGTATGGGCATTATGATGGAGTCAGCAGCGGCAAGTGCATTTATAGTCAGGAGGCCCAGGGATGGGGGGCAATCAATGATAATAAACGCGTAATCATCCGAAACGGCAGCGAGCTTCCGCTTAAGGCACATCTCCCTGCTTATCATGCCCGCAAGCTCAACCTCCGCCCCTGCCATGTCTCTCGAAGACGGGGCGATAAATACGCCGCTGGATTCAACCCTTAAAACTACGTTTGAGATGTCCTGGTCGCCGAGCAGGACATCATAGATTGAACTCTCTATCTCCTCGTGTGCGAATCCAAGTCCGCTCGTCGCATTGCACTGTGAATCAAAGTCTATCAAGAGGGTCTTTTGACCCATCTTGCTCAGCGCGCTGGTGATATTTATGGCGGTCGTAGTCTTGCCGACACCGCCCTTCTGGTTGGCTAAAGCGACTATTTTGGCCAAGTTAGAGCTCCTTGTTCCACGTGGAACGCCTCAATCGGGAAGATTTTACCAATAGAAGACGTTACCTACAAATAAAAAAACAAAATAAGGGCCTTTCGAAGCCGCCATTTTGTTTATTGTTCCACGTGGAACCCACCCTTTATTTGATCCCGACGGCGTGGAGCATCCCGAACCCCAGGTACTTCAAGATATACCCCGCGCCTTCAAAGAAGCTGAGCAGATGTGAATCTTTTGTTATATATATCCTTTTTCCCGTCTTACTATCGTCAATGTACAGGCTTGTATGGAACATGAAAAATTTCTCGGCGGGCTCCTCTCTCAATATATAGCGTCCGTCATTCGACACGAGGCATCGCGGCTTTACTTCCGGAATATCCATCCCGTTTTCCAGTATATCGGCATCGCTCCCGCTGACTGCTACTTTAGTCCTTTCTATCGTCTCTACCTCATCCTTCCTTCGCCACCCGCATGGATTTTTATCCGTAATGCCCACCTCTGCTATAATATCCTTATCTGTCTCCCACTCAATCGACTTTATATACATATATTTCTTATCTTCCGGCAATCCTTTAACTGAAAACTGCTCCTTTGACGAATCACTGTAATCATACCTGACCAGGTCCGTTGATTCCTTCTTCTTCCAATCCCCGCCGAGATACACAAACGGTCCTGAAGGCGAAACTTCCATGATGGCGCTTCGCCCTATCTTCCTGTGCTTGCGCCTCTTAACGTCGTACTCGCAAACATACATCCTGTCCCTGCTCTTCTCCGATATGAGCTTGTAATCATACCGGTCTTCCAGGTAAAATATTTTGCTTCCGTCATAGCTGAACGAGTAATTTATGACGTCAACCTGTCTTCTCGCACCGGGAAAAACTGTTCCGCATCCCGAGAGAAAAAAGGTCAGAAGGATCGCATATCTATGGTGAAAGAACCTCATCTAAAAATGAAACACCATCAATTCTGATCTCGTTTACCCTTTCCTTCGCTACGCCCAGATATTCCGCTATGGTAGGAAATATATCGACCGACCTGATCGTTCCAATTGAACCTTTGCGTATACCGGGGCCGCTCCAGAGGAAAGGTATTCTCATCTCTCCTGCTTCAAATCCCCCGTGAGCCGCATTATTTTTCTTTTCAGGTTCGAAATCCCATCCTTCACTTGCAAAAAGAACGAGATCGCCTGATCTCGGGTTGTTTACGAGTGACGCTATCTGTGTAATAACACCTGGATATCTCTGCTGATTTGAATATTCCAGCCACTTATCAACTGTATGGAAATTCCCATCCAATAACCTGCTCCACGGTCCTTCATTCATGCAAAGAGGATCCTCCCCGTATATTACCTTGTATTTATATGCTTTTCTTCCTTCAACTATACCCTCTTCCACACTTGATTTTCCGTATTCCGAGTATATATCGGCAGACCCGTTATTGCCGAAAACCGCGAATCCGACACCTTCATTCTCAAGGAGTTTATTAATCAAGTTTACATCTACTCCCTTTGCGATTGTGTAATTCTCTATCTCCTCCAGGTTAAGCCTTTCATCCCATGACTGGAACTTTTCCTTCCCCGACTCATCCTTTCGATTTTTCCTTATATATATATAGGCGCACCTACCGTTCACGGCATAGATTATATTGTACCTTTTTAACTGCTTTTCCCTCCTTCTATAGCTCACCCCGTTCATCCTGTCCTTTTTTTTAAACCACCTCATTGAGCCTTTATCGTTATGTAACTTGCTAACGTTAAGTATCTTAGAGCCTCTTATGCCAATATCCTTAAGTACCTTTTTTATATCCGCGTGCTTACTTTCCCCAACAGTTACCTGGCCGTGATCGGCGGTAACAATTATGCTTATCTTCTCCCTTTCCCCGTTTCTGGTGAAAAGCTCCACTGCTTCTCCAAGCAGCGAGTCAAAATTTTTCAATATATCTTTATACTCTTCTGAAATGCATCCACTCTCGTGCCCGATATGGTCCGTGCTTGGCATGTGAACAACCGTCAATACAGGGAATATTCCAGCTTTATTAGCATACAAGGCCACATCGTCGAGATGCTGCATGTACACGCGGTCAACATACTCCCACCTTCCTATCATGTAATTCCCCATGCCTATATAGTTGGAATCCATCTTTACGATAAAAGCAGCTCCTTTATTGACAGGCGACAAAATGCTTGCTGTCTCCCGCGGCAATAATACCTGGAAAATCGTCTTCGCATCCGTATCTTCCCTTACCTTGTAATAACCCGCTCGGTTCAGGTATGACCGGCTCTCCAATTTGACCGGATCAAACCACCTGTTGCCGACTATCCCTGTCTCTCCAGGGTATTTCCCTGTCATTGAAGTGGTTATCGCGCTGAACGTCGTCGAAGGAATACATGTTATCGCGTTTTCTGCAGCAATCCCCCTTTCCAATATTTCTTTTTTGATGTTCGGCATTTCCCCGGATTCGATAAGGTCATACATTACGTCTGCTCTGCACCCGTCTATAATAAACAGGACCATAGTGCGGTCGGGAACCGGGGCTGCTATAAAAGACTTCATTCCGCGGGCGGTAGATGAAACTCTTCTTGAATGAACAGCCCATCCTGCATCACTACAGATGAATATTGCTAGTATCCCCGCAGCAGCAGCTATATTTAGCGGCACTCTCTTCATCACTTTGCTGAATAGATTATTCAAATTCAAAAAATCCCCAGGAATTTTTTTCTTTTCCTGCGTTTCTCGATCCTCTCTCCTTCCCGGGCTTCCTTTATAGATGCCATCTCGTTTTCTACCTCATCAAGCCTACTGTCCTGAACATCCAACTGTCCATTCTGCCTTTCCAGATGGTCTTGGACAATGGTGGACATATGTGTCCCCTGCTTGTCCACGGCTTCTATCGACGATTGAATTTCAGCCTTCGAATACCAGTTTGCCAGGACAATCCAGCATGCTATAAATATGCCCGTTACAGCTATAAAGAATATTATCATGGACAGCTTTCTTATATCTGTCCGTGCCTTCTCAATTGTGTCCTCTACCCTTATTTGCCTCTCCCTCAATATAGAAATAGCTTTCCCCTGTACCTCTATAGCATTACCCCTGTGTCTAACCCTCTCAATAGCGTATTTTGGCTTGAATATTGCTTCTATCTCATCTCTTCTTACGAGGTATTTTTTGCTCCCTGCAAGGGTATAATCATCAAGCTTTGAAATCCTCCCGGACCTTATATACCGGTATATTGTTTTCGAGCTTTTACCGGCCAGCCTCGCCGCATCAATAATACTGATCCACTCTTGTTGCGGGATCTTTTCTTCAGATTCTTCGTTAATTCTCTTCACGCCTGTATCCTATCCTTCATTTCATTCATCCCTTGGCTGGCCGGGTCAGATAGAACCGTGGATATTCTAACAGCTTTTTTATTTTCAATCACCGGGTTATATGCCGGTTTATCGGTTATTGCGCTCATGGATTGATATGATATATATATAACCCTATGAATTACAAACTTACTTCGCCATCGGCCGACTTCATCAGGGAAATAATCTCCGGGGATCTTAAGGCCGGCAAGCACGGCGGCATGATAGTTACACGCTTTCCGCCCGAGCCAAACGGGTACCTCCATATCGGTCACGCCAAGTCCATCAACCTTAATTTCAGCATAGCCGAAGAAAACAGCGGCGTATGCCACCTGCGGTTCGACGACACCGACCCGATCAAGGAGGAGACTGAGTACATTGATTCAATAATAGAGGATGTTCGCTGGCTCGGTTTCGACTGGGGCGATCACCTCTACCACGCATCCAACTACTTCAACAGGCTCTATGACTATGCCGTACAGCTTATCAAGGACGGCAAGGCCTACGTCGATGACCTGAGCCGGGAGGAGATCAGGGAGCACCGGGGCACACTGACGGAGCCCGGAAGTGAAAGCCCCTATCGAGGGCGGTCTGTTGAAGAGAACCTGGACCTGTTCGAGCGCATGCGCGCCGGGGAGTTCCCGGACGGCTCCCGCGTCCTTCGCGCCAAGATCGATATGGCTTCTCCCAATCTTAATATGCGCGACCCGACCATATACCGGATAAGACGTGTGCCCCATCCCAGGACAGGGAGCGATTGGTGCATCTACCCGATGTACGACTTCGCCCACTGCCTTTCGGACTCGATCGAGGGAATCACGCACTCCATCTGCACACTTGAATTCGAGGATCATCGCCCGCTTTACGACTGGTTCCTGGACGAATTGAAAGTCGACTGCCACCCGCAGCAGATCGAGTTCGCGCGCCTCAACCTCAGCTACACTATCCTCAGCAAGAGAAAGCTCCTGCAGCTGGTGGGGGAGGGGCATGTCGCCGGATGGGACGACCCCAGGTTGCCCACGCTCTCGGGCCTGCGAAGGCGCGGCTATACGCCCGAATCGATCAGGAACTTCTGCAGGCGCATCGGCGTGGCAAAGAAGGACAGCATGATCGATGTGGCGCTCCTCGAGCACTGCGTCCGCGAAGATCTTAATAAGCGGTCGCCGCGTGTGATGGGTGTCCTCCATCCCCTTCGTGTAGTCATTGAGAACTACCCCGAGGAAAAGGTCGAGGAGCTGGATGCCGTGAACAACCCCGAGGACCCGTCCATGGGGACGCGGAAGATTCCCTTCACGCGCGTTCTCTATATCGAGCGGGACGACTTCCGGGAGGAAGCACCGAAGAAGTACCACCGCCTTGCCCCCGGGCGCGAGGTACGGCTCCGTTACGGTTACTATATCACCTGCGTAGACGTGATAAAAGACGAGCAAACCGGCGAGGTAACAGAGCTGCGCTGCACTTACGACCCGGAGACGCGCGGCGGCTACTCCCCCGACGGGCGCAAGGTCAGGGGAACGATACACTGGGTCTCCGCTCCACACTCGCTCGAGGCCGAAGTGCGCCTGTACGACAACCTGTTCCTGAAACCAAACCCGGCCGATGCCGAGGACTTCACTTCCTGTTTGAACCCGAACTCCCTCGAGGCGCTGACATCCTGCAGGGTGGAGCCCGGCCTCAAGGGCGCAGAACCCGGCAGCCGCTGCCAGTTCGAGAGGAAAGGCTACTTCTGCGTCGATCCCGATTCAACCGATAAAAAACTCGTATTCAACCGGACGGTATCTCTCCGCGACACCTGGGCCAAGATCGAGAAAGCGCAGAGAAAATAGGGAGGGGTAAGAGCCTATGTTATTGGGGTCTTATCCCGGATCCAGAAAGAATTCCCGGTTAGTTTAGCACGTCCCGTCGCAGACCCTGAATTACCAAATGCCCTAATAAGTTAACCACAAGTAAACACCGTCCCCCCTTTTACAACAAAAATTACTTGCTTAAATTAGCATAAGGGGGTTATGTTAACGCAATGGCTAGGCAACTCACGTTGGAGGCGTTCAAGCAGTGGGGTGCGGAGGGTGGCCGCAAAAGCCGTAGGACCCTCCAGGCCGACCAGGCCCGCATTATGGCCCTCCACTCGGCCGCGGTGCGGCGGGCAGGGAATAGGCCCCAGCCGGTGTCGCTCCCTGCATCCCAAAAGCATCCCCACGGCACCCAGGAGTGGGCCGCCCACAACGTCAACATTCAGTTGGGCTGCGAACACGACTGCTTATACTGCTATGCTAAGTGCATGGCAATCCGGTTCAAGAGGAGCACTCCAACCACATGGAGTGAACCGAGGATCATTGATAACAAGGTCTCATCGCGTCGTGGCCTGAAGCGCGGCAAAATCATGTTCCCGACGACCCATGACATCACCCCGACGAACATCGATCAATGTAGCATCGTGCTAGAGAAGATGCTACAGGCGGGCAACCAAGTTCTTGTTGTCATGAAGCCCCATTTGGCATGTGTGAAGCAGCTTTGCGAGCGGCTGGAGCCCTTCAGGCAGCAGCTTCTGTTTAGATTCACCATCGGCTCGGTCCACGACAACGTCCTAAGCTACTGGGAGCCGCACGCTCCCTCCTTCGAGGAGCGTATGGCCTCGTTGGAGCACACGTTCTTTGCAGCTTTCTCGACCAGTGTATCGGCGGAGCCCATGTTGGACAACGACATCGATGCCTTGGTCAGCGCTGTCCGGCCATACGTCACCGACTCCATCTGGCTCGGTAGGGTCAACCAGCTCCTAGCAGCCATCGCAAACAACCGACCACATGATAATAACGCAAGGCAGAATGCTCAGGTGCTCTTGGCCGCCCAGCATGACGGATGGATCCTCGCCCTCTATGAGCGGCACCGCAGCGACGCTAAGGTCAAGTGGAAGGATTCCATCAAGAAGGTCGTGGGGCTTGAGCGTCCGACTTTCAAGGGGCTTGACACCTAGAGCTGTTACTCCACCTCGATCAGGAACAGCTCCGGGTTGTTGCATGGGTGGAACTTGCCCTTGTGGTCGCGCTTGTCTATGATGCCATCCCGTCTCAGCGACCGAACGACGTCGTTCAAGTGCTTCTGTCGCCATATCTTTGAACGCACGTCTTGTAGTAACTCCTGCCATCGGTATGGCCGTTCCCCTAAGCGTTTGATGACCCAGTTTTGCAATGGCCTTAAGTCAGGCTCGGGTTTGATTAGGTACTCGTCGGCGGACAAGCCCGTGACCGAGGCGTGGAACCCGCCATCAGGACAGACTTTCCAGATGCAATCCTTCATCAAGTCGCGACCGTCGTCGTGATTGGTAAGATGAAGTAGCATGTAGCGTGTGGCATGGTTCTTCCCCCTCATATAGATGTAGGTGGCCCACTGGGCATCCACCATATCTTTGAACAGTGCCATGCACCCCTCGGAGCGCTCCTCACTGTTCAACGGCACGAGGTCGCGCCAGACATTGCCGTCGAAGATGGAGTCGAGGGTCTTGGCCATGCCTTCTTGCTTAGAACCGTTGCTGATAGCCATGTTCAGTTCACGCCATATCACATTGATAAATAATTCCACACGCTTGAAAGTCATCAGCCGCTTGAGGATGCTACCGGGCATTTTGAATCCATACGGGTCCACGAAGACAAAGGCTGGCGCGAGTTCCTTGTTTTCTTCCTCAAGGCGCAAGAGCGCCTTGCCCAACTGCTTGTAGCAGTCGACGTTCGCCGCGTTGATCTTGATGTTGTCAGGCAGTTTGCCCAAGGCATCAATCTCGGCTACCAGCTTCTCGAAGTTCCCTTTATCACCCTCACAGAAGGCGAACAATACTTCACAGTTGGATAGGAGCCTGTCCCGGAAGCTATGCTCCATAAGCGTCTGCAGGGCGACGATTGGCGAGCCGTATTGGCCGCCGGAGTGCTTGCCCCGACCCGCATGGGTGTCAAAATAGACGATTTTCCCATGCCAACTACTGAGCTTTGGGAACCAACCGTTTAAATAGTTACGTATAAGGTCGTGCTTGACCCGCTGGAAATTGTTGTAGTTGTCCCAGTAGCCCGGGGTTGTATCTTTCAGGTCTACCGACTTGCCCACAGGAACACCCTCCAATCACTATGTATGGTAATCTGCGGCGATTGTCGAGGGGCATAGCGCCCACTCTACCTTGATTGTATTGGTTACCATATATTTATGTCAACAGTTACCGGGCCTGTTTTAGGTGTAGGCCGTTGCAAGCAGTACCCTGCCCTTCGATCGAAAATACGGGTGTTGCAGCGCAACGAATTACGGGCAAAAAAACGGCCTCAACTGTTGACAGGCATCGTTCACAACACGGGGCTGCATCCCACAGTTCGCCAGGGTCTCGCACAGCACCTTTCGTCGCCCGGTTGTGATTTGCTCAGATGGCCGTTTTTACTCGAAATGGAAGAATGTAGGGGGTAGTTCAAGCCCCAACCCCCGCGAGTAGTGGTTTGGTACGCTTTTGCTCCTTTCTCCGATTGTCCAGGGCTTTTATAGTAGCGGGATTGACTTTTCGATCTGACGACTCGATAGCTTAACAAGATGACGCCGGCGTGGTAGACTGATTTAAAGGGGATGAGGAGAATTAGGGCTTCTATGTCCTATAAGACCCCATAGCGGACATTGAAATAAGAGGGGGAGACAATGGATATTATCGAGCGCATAAAGGACGTGGCGAGCCTGGTCAAGAAATACAACGACGCCGATCTCTACAGGGAAATTATCGACCTTGAAGCCGAGGCACTCGCCCTAGCCAAGGTGAACCTCGATCTCCAGCGGGAAAATATGGAACTGAAGGATAAGTTGAGGGTTATAAAAGGGCTCAAATTCAAGAGACCACTCTACTACGCTGAAGATGATGAGGTTCCTTATTGTCCTGTGTGCTGGGAGAAAGATCAGAAACAGATTCATCTACAGTGCATCGAACATACTGTGAGATATCGCTGTCTCGTATGCGACAGCTACTTCAATCTAGAAAAGGAGAGACCATTCCCCCGCTCTCATAATGGGGGGATTAATTTTTCGCGAAGATAATTTGCAAGGAATAAATGGGGTATGTTATGGCTTTAGTTTTTTACTACGGTAACGATTAAAAGATATGCTGGTGAAAAAGCATGACAGAAGAACGAGAAGCAGAGCGCCTATTGACAGCCAAGCAATTAGCAAATAAGCTCCAGATAAGCGAAAGGCAAGTCCGGAGACTCTACCAGAAGAGCAAGATACCAGGCTTCAAGATAAGCTACCGCTGCCTGCGGTTTGACCTGGATGAGGTTCTAGGGGCGCTTAAAAAGAATGTTTGAAAAACCAAAAAGGGGGGTAATATGCCGCATAAGGCAATAGATAAAAACATCCGCAAGGCCGTTCTTAATGCTCGTCGCATGATACAGCAGGCAGAAAAAGCAGACTGCAACGAAGCCGAAACCCGGCGCCGTATCGAGCGGATATTTGAAAGCCTGATGGGCTACGACGTATTCAAGCACCTTTCGCGAGAAAGAGCCGTCAGAGGACCGGGCGAAACCGAGCATGTCGATTTTTCTATCCAGATCGAAGAAGGCGAAGATGCCAGCCCGATAATGATGGTGGAGATCAAGCGGGTCAATATCAACCTAGCCCCGAAACATCTCCGGCAAGCCGCGTCCTACGCAATAAACGAAGGATGCGAATGGATACTCTTGACCAATAGTAGAGAATGGAGACTCTACCACGTGTCTTTTGGTCAGCCTCCTGTAACCAAAATGATTAAATCATGGAATATTCTCAGTGACGGTGTTCCAATTCTTGCAAAGCAATTTAAGCTTATCTCGCTCAAGAGCGTGAAGAAAGGCACCCTCGATAAGCTCTGGCAGAAAACGAACGTACTCCATCCCCGGAACCTGTTACAGGCAATACTCTCTGAAGGTTCTATTAGATATCTCAAGCGGAATTTGAGAAGAGATTCGGGAGTAGCTTTGTCTCCCGAAGATATTATTTCCGGTGTAAGGCGCCTGCTTAACGAAGCTGCACTGGCAGAGCTAGAGACTATGAGAATATCTCTTCCCGAGAGAAAGACACGGAGAAGAAAATCACGGTCAAAAGTAGCAACCACAAAAAAACAAGAGGAGCAAGAGATATCGAATGACCCAGCCGGGCCAACTGGAAAGGGAGAGAAGTACCAGGGTCTCAACTAGTCACATGGACGCTGATTTCAAAAAGAAACTAACCAAGATTGTCAACGCGTCTGGCTTTGTATTTCAACTAGCCATTGAGCAACATATCAAAAAAACAGTAGGAGAACATCAGTGGCACGTTGTCACTAGAGAGCACCCATGGCGCAATACCGAGACCGGTAATACTGGCTTCATTGACCTCATCCTAGAACGTAATTTTGATCGCTTAGTAATTGAATGCAAGCGTACTCACAATGCAAGGTGGATATTCTTGTTAGAAAAAAAAGAAAAGGAATCTGTCGGTACAATTCTTTGTCAATGGTCAGAAATAATCAGGCCACGACGAGACATAGAGCGCAACTTTGCATGTGGGTGCTGGGATTTTGTCACGCACCTTTCATCTGCTGAAGCTGAGTTCTGCACTATCAGGGGTTCTGGAGAGAAAGATCAGCCTATGTTGGAGCGCATAGCCAAAAAACTAGTACAATCAGTCGACTCCCTTATTATTGAACAGAAAAATAATGTTCAGCGCAAGGAATACGAACGTTGCATTTATCTTCCCGTGATTGTCACAACGGCAGAACTTTATACCTGTCTAATTGATCCAGAAAAAGTTTCATTAGAATCAGGTGAGATTTCCTACGAAGATACTCATCTACAGAAAGTACCATACGTGCAATTCAAAAAGACACTCGCAACTGACCTAAATACAAATATTGTCGCAAAGAACCTCAGAGATATAAATAACGCCCTACAAAGAACGGTCCTAGTTGTGAGCGCCAGGAAACTAAGGAATTTTCTGCAGATTCTAGATATTATAGATACAGGGCATAACCCATGGTATTTTGCTCCGCTCCTTAAGCAAACACAGGAGTCATAAAAGATCGGTTTGAGAGGCAAGAGAACCAATGAGCAGCAGAGATGCCGAGAACCGAGATAAAGGCGAACATGTTTTATAGGTCGGTACAAAGCTTGGCTCAATGAGCTGCCATTGAAACGTTCCTCCGGAGGTATTCTCGCGACTTGAGGAGACCAAAAAATCAACCCCCACCTCACGGCAGGGGTTTGCTTTTTTGGCAGCCCCAAGGGGAATCGAACCCCTGTCCCATGGCTGAGAACCATGTATCCTAGGCCGCTAGACGATGGGGCCGCAATATCGACTTGCGCTAACTATAGCCATTTTATTAAATATTTCAAGGGTTTTATAGAGTACATATTGTAGGCCCGGCTTCTATCCAGGAAAACAAGCCCCCCTCACCCTAACCCTGGTTTATTCTAGTCAAGCATTCTTTCTAAATATTTCCCTTTTTCTCTCTGCCACTGCTTTTACTTTTATTTCATCCTGGGTGTCACACCTCGCCCAACCCTGGTGCTTTGAGAGTCTCAACTGAGCTCTAACCTTGCTTAATAGGGGCTAAGGTGCAAGCGGGGAGTTACGAAAGCTCTCCCTGAAGGTCGACATAGTCGCCTTTATGGGTTAGGTGGTAATCTCCCCGCCTACACACCAAGACCATAACTTACGCTGCCTCCTTTAGGTTTTGTATGGTTGAATGTTCTTCTATGTATTCACTCCGATCGCGCACGAGGGCAAATATAATCCTGAGAAGCTTCCGCGCTACGGCAATCAAAGCCTTCATTTTTATCATCCCTCTTTGTAAGTAACTCTGATACACCTCATGCATCACGCCACCTTTCCGAACTACGTTGAGGGTCGCGAAGTACAGAAGCTTTCTCAGCAAGGGGCGGCCTCGCTTAGAGATACGACGCTTTCCCTTATGCTCTCCGGAACTGATCTCGAAGAGGTTTAGCCCGGCCAGTTTCATCATTTCAGAGATGGTTGCAAATTTCCTGAAATCTCCCACTTCGCCTATGAGACCGGCCGCCGTAATCTCACCGATTCCCTTTAAGGAGAGAATAGAGCGGCTATACGGGATCTCCTTGAGGTAGCCAGACATGTGTTCTTCAAGATCGGCAATGAAGTGCTCCGTTGCCTCCAGAGCGCTCAGAATCTCCCGTATCTCAAGAAGAATGCTCTCCCGGCCCTCGATAACGCCCACCGAATTGATTGCTCCCTCGTACAAAGCCAGGGCGCGTTCTTCTCCCAGTCTGCCCCGGCTTACCTTTTTCAAAATGGCCGTCATGGACTCAAGGCCACAGCGTGCGATACTCTGGGGCGTTGGGTAATGCCTTAAGATGAAGCGAGCACTCTTGGACCGCATCCCTTTCATCACCTGCACGAACTCGGGGAAAATGACGAAGGCAAGATCCCGTAACTGGTTTAAAAGAGCAGTCCGCCGCTTCATACACCGTTCCCGGCCATGGGTGAGTCTCCGGAGCTCTGCGGAAGCCCCCTCAGGTACGACCAGAGTAAGCGCATGGCCGAGTTCTATGATATCAGCGATAACCTTGGGGTCCTTCTGGTCCGTCTTCTGGGGAGAATTGCCCTGAAGCTCCTTAAGCCTCTTGGTATGCATGGGATTTACCTGTACCAACCGTACCGGCCTCTTTCTCAAATAGTGCACCAGTGGCTCCCCATAGACTCCTGTGGATTCAAACCCCACTACTATCTCATCAAGATCATAAGCCTTTTGTGCCTGGATAATGCGGTGGCAGAAGGTGGCAAACCCGCGACCGTTATTGAAAAACTCGAACGGCTTCGCATCTGTTCCATCAGGACAACGCCAATATCCAGAGTTAGTCGATTTTCCAATGTCCACTGTAGCAATCAGGGTTTTCCTATTGTTCCTCTTACGCTTTTCTGCTTTAATCTTTCCCATGGCTATACTCCTTTCTTGTGCCGGTTTTCGAACCAGCTTGGTTTAAATTATCCAAGAAAAGGGTATAGCCATTATTTTTGCGGCTCAACCTCATTCTAGAATATAGCAAGCTCTCCCCCCAACCTGGGGGAGAGGGAATAAATATGGAAAGCTTCAATTAAAAAGGCATTTCGGCTCGCTTCGCCTTCGGCTACGCTTCCGTTAAAAATTGCCGGATCTTCGACAGGATAAGCTCCCCAGGTTCCCTGGTTCTCGATCAGACCCGCACACTAACAAACAAGGAAGCCCCCCCGGGGGGGGCTTCCTTGTTTGATGGCTGCCCGGCCTGGACTCCCCTCGACTACGCTCGGGATAAACTCCCCAGGAAATCCTGCTTCTCGATCAGGTACACACGACGAAAAAGAAGCCCCAAAAAAGGGGGCTTCTTTTTCATAGCTGCCCGGCCTGGACTCCCCTCGACTACGCTCGGGATAAACTCCCCAGGAAATCCTAGT